>Ga0209633_10001727_pt1 | contig 21981 bp, 21 predicted proteins | sample Cruoilmetagenom1_FD_187290 | JGI IMG/M metagenome (GOLD analysis project Ga0209633, IMG submission 187290) | Oil polluted marine microbial communities from Coal Oil Point, Santa Barbara, California, USA - Sample 1 (SPAdes) (version 2) | ecosystem: Environmental > Aquatic > Marine > Oil seeps ... | reverse complement strand
TTCCTTCTGAATAAATAACACCCTGCACTACAAAAGATGCCCCGTAGTAAGGATGCGGCCCCGGATCTCCCTCTGGGTTATCCGGATTCGGTCCCATAGGACCCTCAAATCTGATTGAATTGGCATCACAGGAAACATCTATTGCAAATCTTCTTCTCTGGGCTTCAGCCTTTTGAACATTAACCGTTGCCGCAGTAGCAATTCCCAAAGCACCTATTCCCAAAGTACCGAGCTTGAGAAATCCTCTCCTAGCTATCTTGTCAAAAATTTCCATAGAACACCTCCATAATTGATTTTCACAATACTATTTTCCCAATACTAAAAGTATATCCGCGATCTTGGAACTAGTGACGATTTAATCCAAGCGTATCTTACAGAATTTCTAGAATCAACAACTATTTTTATTCGGTAATTGAGAAGAAACTTCTTAGAAAAAACAACAAGGAGTTAAGAATTACTGTGTGCTGTTATAGCCTGAAAGATTAGAGAGTTCAGGTAAGGATTTTGCACCCTCATAGTATCTGCCGTTAATCTCCCATGTAGGATAATTCATTATACCGCGCGAAAAACAAAGATTTGGCTCAGCATTTGGCCCGGCCGGGTCGCATTCTACATAATCCACGTACTTAGACGCATCGCCAAACAGGGCTTTTTGAGCGTTACAGTGAGGACACTTATAAGAACCGTACATTTTAGCACCACTTTGTCTTAAATGCTTTGCCAAACCTAGCTGGAAACTATTAGCAGTCAATGATCCGTCATCTTGAAAATCAAGACTGTCTGATTGAAACGCGCTTGATCCGATTATGACTATGCCAAGTACGCAAATAGTCAGGACAGCAGTATGTAATGACGAGAGCTTAGGGTAAAACTCGGATTTTGTTAAGGCAATCATTATAAAAATGACTGTCATTATAATTGCTGAAACCACGCAGTAAGGGCAGATAGCTTTAATTACAAAAATCTCAAGATAAGTCAGATAGAGAGAGAAGACAAAACCAGCTAGAGAGATTATGTACAGCAATAACCATCTAACTTTCTTTGTGATAGATACGAATGTGAACCAAAAGATTAGCACATATCCGATTGCTCCAAGAAGAGCCACAGGAATCCCAAATATCGAAGAGTAACTACTCTGTCTAACTACGTCACAATCAGAGCCTTGAGAACAAAATGCAGTATTACCCTCTGTGTAGTGTAAATAGGTTAAATATACAGACAATAAAAACCCTAGCACAGAAAGTATCAGGATTACGGGTTTGAAATACTTGCTCTTGGTTTTATCGTTAGAACTCATAATGTTTAGGGACTTCAATTTACATGATTACAACGGTTTGGTAAATAAGAATATTCTCTCTTTACCAATATACAAGAGAATAATTAATGATCATAAAATTTATTGCCGGAAACTGAGGCATCTTTAAGTAGAAGAGGGGAGGTGTACCGGATTCCATATTTTATACTCAAATTATGGAGTTTCTTTAACACTTCTCCTGCCCCCAGAGAATCTACATAATTGAATGGCCCTCCAATGACGGCTGGAAAGCGTAAACCTAGTAATGCTGCAATATCCCCTTCCTGGGGACTGCTGATCACTCTTTCATCAAGGCAAAGCAGCGCTTCATTAACCATTGCCAGCATAAGACGCTCTTGTATTTCCTTGACACTCATACTCTCAGATTTCTCAGAATGGATTGGAAAAAATTTATAAACAGATTTATCAAATCTCCCTTGTCCCTTATGGTATTTGTAAAAACCCTGCCCGTTCTTAAAACCCAACCTTTCATTGCTAACCAAGAGACCAAGAGAAGGATGGGGCTTAACCTTATCCCCCTGCACCTGATAAATTATGTTTGATGCTTTCAGAACTATATCTATTCCAATTCTATCTAGAGCCATAAAAGGCCCTTCTTCAAATCCAAGCCGGGTCATGGAATCCTCTACTGATTCGATAGGAACGCCCTCGCTTACAAGATTAAGACTCTCGTTAAAATAAGCCAGCTGTACTCTTGTCGTGTAGGATCCGGTTGTGCTATTTACCACGATTGGGATTTTCCCCAATCTTTTTAAAAACTCTATAACCTCTGAAAGGGCTTCTTTAGAGGTATTGTCGGCAACAGATATCTCAACTAATTCAGAGCCATCAATATGCTCAAAAAATCTTATTCCTATTACTCTATCGGGACGTATTGAATTAGACGCAATGCCGGCAACAGGATAGACAAAGGAGCTTGAGAGATATATGGCGTCCTTTAGAATAAGCGGCTCAATTTCTTTTAATGCATCAAGTTTTAATTTCAGATCGTCTTCAACACATTCAAAAACCATCTGAGCTCTTTTTAATCCGGTATAGTCAGCTGTTGCGCTTATTAAATCAAATTTATGTTCAAAGTTGAGTTCGGTTATTTCCTGATTATCATATTTTTCTTTAAAGTGATCGTAGCAATATTTAAGTCCCGAACCTACCTCTTTATCATCGTTCCCCTTGAGCCTAACTCTAATATCATTATCAGCGGCTAATGAAGCGACTTCGCAACCCAACGTGTTAGCTCCGGCAACTGCAATTTTATGGATATTTCCTTTGGCTTCGATCCCGGTTTTGGAAAGCCCCGATTCATCCCTGACCTTTTCTAAAGCCATTTTAGTCCTAATTAGGCTTCGTGTTGCAGTGCTTACAACTAGTTCTCCAAAATAAACAGATTCAACATGAAGCCCTCTGTTAAAACTTGACATACCGACTTCAAGCGCTTCAATTGCCATTATTGGAGCATTAATAGAGGGTTGGCGATCTTTATTTGCCTGTTTCTTTACATCATTAAAAAGTTTTTTTCGAGCAATTGGGTTCTCATTTACAATTGTGTGTTGTATGCCCTTAAAATGCGACCTGCTGGGCTTAAATTCTTTCTTTGATATTTGTAAAGCGCGCTCAAGTGAAATGTCTAGGATTGATTCCTCAGGCACTACTTCATCTATCAACCCCATATGCTCGGCATCTTTTGAATTGAAAGTGTCTGCGGAGAGGATCATATCAAGCGCTTCTCTTGTCCCTAGAAGCCTGGGAAGCCTTTGAGTACCTCCGGCACATGGTATTAAGCCTGATTGAACTCCGTTCATTCCAAAATAAGTTTGTGAGTTATCCGCTGCGATCCTGTAGGTACATGCAAGCACAATCTCAAGACCCATAGCCAGACAGGATCCGCTTACAGCCGCTACAAAGGGGACTCTTGAACTTTCAATTTTCTCTGTTACTTCCTGAGCTCTTAAACTATATGCCCTACCCTCATCCGCTAGTGTAAAATTTAAGTATTCCCCAATTTCCGCCCCACTTATAAAGCTGTCTTGCTTGTGGCTATATAGAACTACAGCTCTTATTTCATTTTCATTTTCAATCATATCGAGCTGTCTATCGATATTGCCTAGAAACTCAAGCAACCAGGCTATATCGTTTTGATGCAGCTTGTTTAGTGAATTCTCAGGGTCATCTAGCCTAAGAATCGCGATACCATTTTTGTCTAATTCAAAAGATATGCTATTTATTTCCATAAGTTTTATTAAACCGTCTTATAAAAGCCTACTCCCTTTCTAGTATGATTGAGGCTCCTAGTCCACCCGCTGCACATAATGTTGCGAGTCCAAAATTTGCCCTCCTCCTTTGGAGCGCATGTAGCAGGGTCAAGATTATTCTGCCTCCGGTTGCCCCAAATGGGTGCCCAATGGCAATGGAGCCTCCGGTTACATTTACTTTGTCCATATCAATTTCTCCAAGCGCGTTGGTTCGGGAGAGTTTTTCTTCAGCAAACTTTTTTGAAGCAAACGCTCTAATATTTGAAAGCACCTGGGATGAAAAGGCTTCATGAATTTCTACCAGGTCCATATCCTTAAGTGAAAGACCCGCTTTGTCTAAAGCAGAAGGGGTAGAATATGCCGGGCCCATAAGAAGCTGGGCTTTTGGATTTACTGCAGCATATGCATAAGAGCGCACATAGCCTAAAGGTTTGAAACCCAGCGCTTTAGCTCTTTGTTCAGACATCAGAAGCAGAGCGCAAGCCCCATCTGACAATGGGGCAGAATTGCCCGAAGTTACCGTACCGTATTCTCTATCAAACGCAGGTTTTAGTTGTGATAAAGTTTCTATGTTGAGATCGCTTTTTACGCTGTTATCCATGAATATTGGCTGTTCAAAATCTGGGGGCACAAAAGTCTTTATCATTTCTCTTCTAAAAATTTCTTCATTTTGGGCTTTTGCTGCCAAAGTATGGCTACGGAGAGCAAATTCATCCTGATCTTCTCGGGAGATCTTGTTTTGGCGAGCCATCTTTTCAGCAGACTCTCCCATAGTTAATCCTGTCGAGCGCTCCGCGATTGCCGGCACATCGGGGGCAATGTCACCTACTCCCATTTTTAAAAATGGTTTGGCTTTTTGAAAGATATTTTTACCTTTTGATGAATCAAAAAGCATAGTCCTAAAACTCTTTGAAAATAGAACCGGGAAATCTGATATTGATTCGACCCCTCCTACAAGAACTACCTCTGAGTCACCTGACAAGATACTAGAGACTCCGTTTGTAAAAGCTTGTGTAGCCGAGGCACAAGCGCTGGTTACAGTAAAAGCAGGGACTGAAACACCTACCCCTGAGCCAAGAGATATTTCTCTTGCCAGATTAGAAGTTTTAATAGAGGGAAGAACTGTGCCGAAAATTACTTTGTCTATTTCCTCGGGATCAATCTCAGTGCGGTTTAAGATTTCGACCGCAACGGTTTTTCCAAGATCTAAAGACGAAAGGTCTCTAAATAGTGTCCCGGATTTTACAAAAGGGGTTCTCAAACCGTAAACAATAGCGACTCTTTTATTGCTATTTGCTTGACTCACTATATCTGCAGGTGAGAACGTCATATTAGTATTATCCCTGTCTTATATCTAAAAAAGTATATTTTTATTTAAACAGACAACTCTAAGAACTAGAAAATTGCGAATGAACAACTACCGTCCTAACAAAATTATACAGATGTTACCATTCTTAAGATGCTTGTGTTTCACCCTTTACTTTCATCTTAAGTTCAATGAATTTTGAATGATCAAGATTAAGCATACTAAGAAGTTTATGAGCAATATAGTTTTCAAACTTATCAAGAGTACCGTCTGAGTAAATTACCTCCCAGACCTCTTCCATTAGGTTGTACTTTTCTTCATTATTCAGATCGTCATTTATAAGATTGGTGAAATACCATAAATCTGTTGATTCTTTTCTTTCCTGTTTGGATTCATCTATTAACTCTTTAACTGACTCATCATCCATTTGAAACCTTGACTTTAGAATTTCAACAATCTTGTCCTGCTCTTCTTGAGAAAAGTGAGAGTCCGCTGTTGCGGCTTCTAATAAAACAACACTAGTTGCAACTTTTAACTTAAACTCTCTATCCTCTGCGCTCTCTTCCCTTTTTGATCCATCGAATATCTTTTTAAATGATCCCAGCATAATCCCTTCCTTTTGATTTATAATTTTTTGGGTCTACTAAGTCAATATTAAGAAATGTTTCTTAAATTATAGCTAATAATTACGGCTATCAATAGTTTGCTATCATAAAAACTCTTATTCTTGAGATCGGATTCAAAACATGTAAGATTATCTGAGCTAATTTTGGAGAAGATCAAATGCCTTTTTCGGAAACACTTACAAAGAAACTAAATACCATTATCTCGAAATCTGAGACCAAACGATCAGCGCTTATACCTGTGTTAAGGGAAATTCAGAATGAATATGGATACCTATCTGCTCAATCCATGGAAGAAGCTGCTGACATGCTTGAGATAACTCCTTCAAGCGTTCAGAATGTTGCTACTTTTTATACTATGTTCTTCACGGAACCCGCTGGCAAGCACGTAGTATGGGTTTGCAGAACGTTGTCGTGCGCACTGAGAGGAGCGGAGCACGTTGAGCACTATATGTGCGACAAATTGGGGATTAAAACAGGTGAGACTACCCCGGACGGAAAAATCACACTCATGGAAGCGGAATGCCTGGCATCTTGCGGAACAGCGCCTGTAATGCTTGTCGATAATACCCTTGAAGAAAATCTTACACAAGATAGTGTTGATCAAGTGATCAAAGAACTTTGCAAAGATTAATCCGCCTTTCCTCTAAAAAGGAAGACGCGATCAGTCAATAGAGAAATACTATGGACACAGATAAAGCAAGAAACCATGCACTTGCAATATATAAAGAAGCCGTAGAAGCGGCAAACCCCAAAAAATGCGTACAAGACTATCTAAGACTTGAAGATGAAGTACTCAGTGTTGATACCAGAGCCTATAACTTAAAAGAATTTAACTCCATATATACAATAGCTTTTGGAAAAGCCGCAGCCGCTATGGCAGAGGGTGTTGAAGAAGTACTAGGCGAGAGACTCACCGGCGGCATGGTTATATCTAATACGAGTCCTGAGAAAAAATTTAACAAATTGGGATTCCACCTTTGTGGACATCCGGTACCTGATGAAAGAAGTGTCATAGCAGCTAATGATGTTATGTCTATTCTCGAAACTACGGGTGAAAAAGACTTAGTCATATTCCTAATCTCAGGTGGGGGCAGCGCTATATTATCTATGCCTGCACCCGGGCTCACATTAGACGATACGAGAAAAGCCACAGAAGCACTTTTAAGAAGCGGGGTCGATAAAAACGGCTTAAACGCTGTAAGAAAACATATCTCACAAATTAAGGGTGGCGGGCTCTTAAAGAAAGCACTGCCTGCCAGTGTAGTAACCTTAATTTTATCCAACGTAGTAAGCGATAAAGTGGATGCCATAGCATCAGGTCCGACTGTCCCTGATTCAACAACTTATGAGGATGCTTGGCGGGTTGTAGAAGCTCTAAAAATAGAGCATCAGCTCCCTCCTCAAGTGGTAGTGCATCTTGAAGACGGACGAAACGGGGAACTTGCAGAAACTCTTAAGGAAGGCGAATTTGACCCTGAGATGGTTCAAACTTTAATCGTGGGCAGCAACATTAAGTCTCTTATGGCTGCTCAAAAAAAAGCCGCAGAATATGGATATAATACGCTGATGCTGTCCTCTCAGATTAGCGGGGAAGCAAAGGAAGTTGCTAAGGTAGTTGCAGGGATTGCTTTTGATGTCGAGAGATCAGACATGCCTGTAAAAAAACCAAGCTGTATTATCTTTGGCGGAGAAACCACTGTCACAGTACACAGTATGGGCAAAGGCGGCAGGAGCACGGAAACCGCGCTTTCTTTTTGTATGGAAATCATGGGTCATAATGTTGTCGGTCTATTTTGCGATACAGACGGCGTAGACGGGCCGATAGACGCTGCCGGAGCAATATGCGACGGACAGAGCAGACTAAACGCGAGAAAAATTAACGTAAGCGCAAGAGAGCACCTTGCACAAAACAATTCATATGATTTTTTCGACAAATTAGAAGATTTAATTATTACAGGCCCGACAGGCACAAACGTAATGGATATAGGCATAGTTATTGTAGAGTAGTAATAATCTCACTTCGAAATAAAATTCAGACATTGAAATCACAGGGTGGAATGATTTAATATAAAGCTATGGAAATGTTATCTAGACCACTTCCGCAGAATGTTGAAGCCGAGCAGGCAGTTCTTGGTGCGATACTAATAGAAAGCACTGTTATTAACCAAGTGCTTGAAATTCTTATAGCTGAGGACTTCTATAAGGATTCCCATCGCAAGATATTCGATGCCATGATAGATCTGGATAGAGACAATAAACCTATCGATCTGCTCACTCTTTTTGATCACCTTAAATCAAAGGGGAATTTACTTGAAGAAGTGGGTGAAAGCAGCTACCTCACATATCTTACAGAGCTTGTACCGACTACGGAAAATGTCGAGTATTACGCCCAGTTAGTCAAAGAAAAGTCCATTGTAAGAAATATGGTTATGGCAGCAACCGATATTGCCCACCGTGGAAATGATGAGAACATGGATCTGGATGAATTTATCGACAGGGCTGAACATACTATATTAGATATTGGTCAGAATAAAATTAAGCCAAGCTTTTATGACTCAAAATACCTTGCAAATAAAGCGCTTGAAATCATTGAACAGCTTCACGCGAGAAAAGAATTAATAACAGGTATACCGACAGGTTTTGAAAAAATTGATTACATGACATCAGGGTTTCAAGCGGGGGACCTTGTAATACTTGCAGCTCGACCTGGCCTAGGAAAAACATCTTTTGCTTTGAATATCGCATATCATGCTGCTATTAATGACAACAAAACTGTTGGCATCTTTTCTCTTGAGATGACGAAAGAACAACTGATGTTGAGAATGTTTTCAAACAAATCCAAAGTTAACTATTCTAGTATAAGAAGCGGTTACATACAGGATGGCGACCTGGAAAAGCTCGTACATGCGGCTGATGAATTAGGTCAGGCAAAGATATTTATTGATGATACCCCAGCTATAAGTGTTATGGAGATACGAGCTAAGGCCAGAAGACTACAAAAAGATAAAGGGTTGGACCTAATCATTGTGGATTACTTGCAGCTTATGCGAGGCAGTAGAAAGTCGGAATCAAGGGAACGTGAGATCGCTGAGATTTCAGGCTCTCTTAAGGCTTTAGCGAAAGAACTGTCACTGCCTGTGTTGGCAATTTCTCAGCTTAGCAGACAAACCGAATCCCGATCTGACAGAATTCCTCAGCTCTCTGACTTAAGAGAGAGTGGAGCAATAGAGCAAGATGCTGATTTGGTTCTTTTCATACACAGGGCTGATGTATACAGAAAAGATCCAGAAGAAAAAGACGGTATTGCAGAATTAATTATTGGAAAACAAAGAAACGGACCTACGGGTAGTGTAAAATTAGCTTTCTTAGAAAAACGCGGTGTTCCAAGTTTTGAAAACTTGGCTCCCGAATATGAAGACGATTTCTCTTAATTCAGAACTCAAACAGTAGAATTACTTCAGCAGATAATATTAGACAAGCATAGGTTTAACAATTGCTTTGGACTTAACTTCTTTTTTGTAGAGTTTCTCATCATTTTGCCAGGATTTGAATTTAGAAAAGATCCCGCTTAAATTGTCCTTAACTGATGTCCAGTAAAAATCCCAATCATGACTTTTCTTTCGATTTCTAAAAAACATTTTTACAAACAAGTCTCTTTCCAAGGGAAAACCTTTCTCTGCTATCCACCCTGACCTTGCACTTGCATAACCAGTTCCAAATGAAATGGCGAATGTTCCGTTTAGTCCCAATCTTTCTGAAGCCTTGGTTGCCAATTCAACAAATACATATAGAGATTCTATGGTTCTGTAACCTTCTTTACCGAGTTTTTCGTCCATTGTCAGCAAATTCTGTACAAAGTACATAGGATAAAACGTAGGAGAGTACCCTGAAACAGATTTTGTCGGACTTAAGAGCGGCTCACGGATTATTACATCTTCTTCAATTATCCCAATCATAAAATCTTCTTTATCAAACTCGCCTATGTCTCCGGCAAGCTCTAACGAAGACCTCACATGCTCCCATTCTCTATGGGCTATGACCAAGGCATCATTTAGCCTTTTTTCGCCCTCATCAAATTCTCTATCTCTTAATAGTTCTTCTAAGTCCATTATTTCCTCTTAAGTTAAAGTGGTCGAGTAAATATACATTGAAATTAATTGATCTCAATTGATTAATTGTTTTTCTTTATGATACATAGTAATATCAATCCTTCAAACCTAAATTGGAGAATAAATTATGGCCACTCTAGTAACCGGAGCAACAGGGTTCATAGGCTCTCATATTGCAAAAAAGTTAGTGGATAGAGGAGAGCATGTAAAAGTGCTTCTCAGAGGATCGAGCAAGACTACTAACATCGATGACATCGATGTCGAAAGAGTATATGGCGATGTGATGGACTTAAGTTCTATTAACGAAGCCTTGAGAGGCTGCGACACATTGTATCACACAGCAGGAGTAGCTTCTTTTAGAAAAAAAGACTATCAGAAAATGGAAGACATAAATGTTGGCGGCACTTCTAATATTCTAAACGCTGCACTTGAATCCGGAGTTAAAAAAGCTGTACATACAAGCAGCATAGCTGCAATTGGAGTGGATTCTCAGGGTGGAATTGCAGATGAACAAACTAAGTATGATCTAGACTATTTGGGAGTTAAATATCTGGAGACTAAACACAGAGGGGAACAGATTGCGCTTGAGCTAGCTAAAAAAGGGTTACCGCTAGTCGTAGTAAACCCAGCCACCGTAATCGGCACTGGAGATATCTATTTATCTAGCACCGCATTCATTCTTTGGTACTACAAAAAGAAATTTCCGGGCTATATGGACGGAACTCTAAACATGGTGGACGTAGAGGATGTTGCTGATGGTCATATTCTTGCTGCAGAAAAAGGCAAAATTGGCGAAAGATATATACTTGGGAACGAAAATTTCACATTGTTAGAGCTTTTCAGTTTATTAGAAGAAGTTACTGGGGTTCCTAAACCGAAGATGAAAATTCCTTATTTTATGGCACTAGCATCAGGATATTTTGTTGAGAGAATTCTTGGCATGAGTTTTCCAAATTATTCGACCATGGACTTGGATTCCGTAAAGTTGTCTAAGTTAAGATGGCATTTTGACAGCTCAAAAGCTATCGCCGAACTCGGATATCAGCCTAGAGATATTAAAAAAAGTGTAAAGAATACGTTAGAGTGGTTTAGAGAAAATGGGTATTTAGACTAACTCAAATTTGCAACGTTTTTCATTTCATATAAAATCATCCTATGTCTGGTAACTCATTCGGCACAATTTTCCGCATTACAACCTGGGGAGAGTCCCATGGACCTGCAGTTGGGGTCGTATTGGATGGCTGCCCTTCGGGGCTTGAAATATCCGCGGAAGAAATTCAGTTTGAACTCGACCGCCGTCGTCCGGGGCAAAGCAAAATCACGACTCAGAGAAAAGAGCCGGATACGGTTGAGATACTTTCCGGTGTTTTTGAAGGAAAAACCCTTGGCACACCTATTTCACTTATGGTGAGAAACACAGACGCTATTTCTAAATCCTATGAAGATATTAAGGACACATATCGCCCAGGGCATGCAGATTTCACATATGATGAAAAGTACGGATTCAGAGATCACAGAGGTGGTGGAAGATCCTCAAACAGAGAAACTGTGGGACGTGTAGCAGCTGCCGCTATAGCTAAAAAAATTCTAAATATAAACGGTATTCAAACCTATGGATACGTGAAACAAGTCGGGGATATAGTTGCCGAAAACATTGATTTTGAGCAGATCGAGAAAAATATTGTCAGATGCCCGGACTCTAAAAAAGCTAAAGAGATGATAGAGCTTATAGATGAGGTCAGAAAGGACGGAGATTCAATTGGCGGCGTAGTGGAAGTTGTCACTACCGGCCTTCCCACAGGTTTAGGTACGCCTGTGTTTCATAAAGTTGACGCAGAGCTTGCTCAGGGGCTTATGAGCTTGGGCGGTATAAGAGGATTTGAAGTAGGTCTTGGTTTTGAAGCAGCCAAGATGAAGGGATCAGAAGCTAATGATTTAATGGTCAAGAAAGATAATGGAGAACTCGGATTTGAAACCAATAATGCCGGGGGGCTTCTTGGTGGAATGACAAACGGCGAGGACCTTGTTGTTAGGATTGCGATAAAACCTACTTCTTCGATTTCAAAATCACAAAATACGGTAGATAAATCGGGAAACCCAAAAGAACTTAAAGTTAAAGGACGACATGATCCATGTCTTTGCCCAAGAGCTGTGCCTATTGCGGAGGCTATGGTAAATCTTGTACTTGTGGATCAGCTCCTGTTATCCAGAACTACACGCTTGTAACTCAAATCGGTATTTCTAATGGAACAAAAGATTAATTTTTCTTGCAAAATTTATGTAGATAACGATGAAATATACTCGGGTGATCTAAGTGAGATACCTGAAAAGTTTAGAAGTCGTATAATCTGGGATATTTCCGAATGGGCTGATTCTCTCGGCAAAAGAGGGGTCAACGAACTGCTCTATTCTCACTTAGTATGGTATGACCAAAGGGGGCTCATTTGCCAGAGTTGCTTGGCTACAGTTGAAGATTTAGATACCTCACAGTGCAGTGGGTGCGGAGCAGAAGTTAAAGAAGGATATCTTTACGAAAGAAATGCTAAAATAGATAAAATAATGACCTGTATCGGTATGATTTCTAAAATTCAGGTCTCAAATTAAAACTTTCTAATAACGAGGGATATAATGAAACTTAATGTAAACGGACAGGTCTTTCCAAAAGTCTGGGATCTGGCAGAGAGTGTAACTAAGCTCAGAGAAGAGAGAAAATCAGTCAACTTAGGAGCGGGCACTGTAGGATTTTCAGTATATGAAGTTGAGCTGTCTGACGAGACCAGGAAAGAGGGCATGTTTTATATTACACCTCAGGGTGTAAGGCTTTATTATTACCCGGGAGACGAGTATCAAATCGGATACCTTATTTCTGATATAGACCGTGATCCTCTTGTGAAAAAGCACTTCGGCAAGCCTAATTAATTTATATCCACTTATATATTTAGTCTACTTTGACTAAGAGCTTTTGCAGGTATATTTGTATCTCAGATGGGAAACCACGATCATAGCCACAACATCAAATCATCTAAAGAGAAAAAAGCGCTTGGTATAGTTCTCGTACTTACTTTCACCTTTATGATTGTAGAAGCTGTGGCTGGTTTCTACACAAGCAGTCTTGCCTTGTTATCCGACGCCGGGCATATGCTCACAGATGTTTTTGCTGTTTCTCTCGCTTTTTTTGCAATCTGGTTTACAGAAAAACCCTCTACATCAACTAAAACATTCGGATTTTACAGAGCCGAGATATTGGCTGCATTTTTTAACAGCCTTTTACTATTTGCAATATCTATTGGGATATTAATTGAAGCGTATAAGAGGCTTTTAACTCCGCATGAAGTTAAAAGCGTTGAAATGACAATAGTGGCAGTTGTAGGTCTACTCATCAACCTTGCAAGTGCATATGTTCTATTTAAATATCAAAGCGGCAACTTAAATATTAAAGGGGCTCTCTACCATGTATTGAGTGATGCTCTAGGATCGGTTGGGGCTATTGCTGCCGGTATAATAATGATCACAACCAAGTGGTACTATGCAGATTCTCTGATTAGTATTTTAGTCTCCATTCTTATTATTAGAGGAGCTTGGGTGCTGTTCAAAGAATCAAGCCACATTCTGCTCGAAGGAACACCAAAGGGAATAGATCTTGATGCAGTTGAGAAATGTATTTGCTCAAATGAGAAAGTAATTAGTGTTCATGATCTCCATGCATGGACCTTGACTCAGGGTTTTGAGGCACTCAGCGCCCATGTTTTGGTCGAGAACATGGAGAATAGTGAAAATATTTTAAGTGAGCTAAAACAAGAACTATCTAAAAAGTTCGATATCAGCCATGTTACTTTGCAACTAGAAATTGAGGAATGCGATGAAGCCAATGGGCCGTGTTATGATAACGGGGTATCTGAAAACTAATCTTTAGCATTATCCCTTATAAGTTTCTCGGCATAAGTTTTCATCTCATCAGCAATATCTTTTAACTCGGGCTTTGTCTCAATATATTTATCAAGAGCTTCGATAAGTCCCATAGTTTTTGAAAGCCCCGCCTGCCTCATTACCTTTTCGTGTTTATCAAAGATTTTCTCAATCTTAAGAGTTTGCGCACTCCCAAAGAGTGACTTGATCCTCTTCTCATCTACTCTATCGCTCGGGCTCGAGACTTTGTACCTGACCCTAACCACGGCATCTGAATAATCTTCTTTATTAAATCGTTTTTCTAAGTCCTCTTCTGACTCTAGATCGCTTTGGTCAAGTTCAATAGTTGTAAATTTTCTTGCCGGAGTTTCAATAAATTTATATTCACATTTCCAACTACCTTCAAACTCAAAAATTTCACCTAGAACAAAACCCTTGGCCTCTTTCTCCTCTGTAAAATCAATCCTCTCTATGCTTCCTGAATATACTATTGGGGGAGCGTTGTCTTTGTTTAAATTCTGATATCTATGAATATGCCCGAGAGCCACATAGTTAAAGGCTGTATTACTAAGCTCGCTAACCGGAACAATTGGGTCTGTAGTTGTAAGCGTATCTCTTTCTGTGCCTGAGAGTTTGGCGTCCCTTGCTGCAAGGTGACCCACAAAGATTGAAGGATTAACATTATCTACTTTAGCCGACAAATCTCTTATAATAGAGATTAATCTCTTTTCAATTTCTATCTGTATCTCTTGAGAGCTTAAAGATTTATATTCGTCTTTTGCAAGTAGAGCGCTTCTACCTGCCCAGGGCACACAGGCAATTTGAACAGATCCGTTTTTTGTATCCAACTTAATTAATTCAGGTTTTCTTACTATAGTGACCCGATCGATATCCAGGGCGGGGAAAATCTCAACAGCAGAAGCTCTTCCTGCTGCAGAGGGGTAATCGTGGTTTCCAAGAACCATAACGACTCTGGCAAGAGATTGCTGAACTAGCTTTAGAACTCTTTTGGAGAACTCTATCTCTTCTGTAGGCTGCGGGTTTTCTCTGTGGAATATATCCCCGGCAATAAGAACCAGGTCTACAGACTCGTCTTTAACGTATTTAAAAGCAAAGTCTAGAGATTTTAAGATATCCTCTAACCTTGTATTCTTACCTGTAGCAGGATTTATATTGCCGTGCGTCTGTAGGCCGATATGGATATCGGAAAGGTGGATAAATTTTATCTTCCTCACATAGTGCCCAGTCTTTTATTTATTTTCCCACTACTAAAAAGACTACACTTATCATTTAGCGGTAAGTATTTCAGATGCTTTTTTAGTAGCTGCTCCAAAATTAAACTCATATCCGAGTTGATTAAGAACGCTCTCTATTGCGGCTATGATTGATAAAGTATCAGTTTTATCAATATCGCCGATATGAGAGATCCTGAATATCTTACCTTTGGCCTGATCCTGACCGCCTGCAACTGTGATTCCAAACTCGTCGCGAAGTGCCGCGATAACCTTGCCAGCGCCTATTTCCGGCGGTGCTGTCACAATGGTAAGCGCTGAGCTTGGAGTATCCAGAACAAAAGGCTCAAGACCTATAGCTGCCATGGCTTCTCTTGTTGCAAGAGCAAGTTTTGCGTGGCGCTTGTGCATATTCTCACGCCCCTCTTCCTTGAATCTTCTTAAAACTGCAGCAAGCCCGACAATAAGGGTTACAGCTGGTGTAAAGGTTGTAGTATTTTTTTCGGCATTTTTCAGTGCCGGTTTAAAGTCAAAGTAAAACTTAGGAAGATCAGATGTTTCATAAAACTTCCAGGCTTTCTCACTCATAGCAGCGAAAGAAAGGCCCGGTGGAAGCATAAAAGCCTTTTGAGAACCTCCGACAAGGACATCGACCCCCCATTCATCAAATGCGATCTCAAACACTCCTACTCCTGTGATACCGTCTACAATTTGAATAACGTCGTCTCTTTTACTAGTAATTTCAGCAATTTCTTTAATTGGATGTTTTACACCGGTTGAGGTTTCACTAGCTTGAGTTAGTACTGCTTTAATAGATGGATCGTCGTTCAGAGCTTTTTCAATAACGCCAGGATCAACCTCTTTACCCCACTCTACTATAATCTCCTCAACTTCTAGACCGTAGGCGCGGCATATTTTTCCCCATCTCTCTCCGAACTTACCACTGTTTACAACTAAAACTTTGTCCCCTCTTGAAAGAGTATTTACAATTGATGCTTCCATTGCTCCGGTACCGGAAGCCGCTAATATAAGCACTTCTTGTGTAGTGTTGTATATATATTTAAGCCCTTCTCTAACCTCGGCAAATATCTCTTCAAATTCAGCTGTTCTGTGATGGATAATGGGCTTAGCCATCTCAATCAATACTTCACTCGGTACTGGTACTGGACCTGGTGTAAACACATATTTTTTCACTTTATATTCTCCTTCTATCTACGAACATTTTTTTAATTTTAAAATACGCTCTCAACCAACAAATCTTCAAAAATGCAAATAACTATAGGATAATTATAATTCAATCTATGGGCTATATACTAAACTGTATCCTTATTTAAACAGTGAATATTTGTGGTAAGAAAGTCTATATGAATCTACCCAAAACTCTGTATAATTCAACTCAGATTGCTTTTGCAAAACAAAAATTTATATTACTTAAATGATTAGCCGGAGGTAATTAGTAAATGATAGGTGACAACAGAGAACAAATTCAGGATTTAAAGAAAAGACTCGCAATAATAGGAGACTATCTTTGACCTGCCGGGCAAAGAATCCAGATTAAAAGAGTTAGAAGAAATTACAGGCAAACCCGAATTTTGGGATAACGCCGATAAAGCCCAAGAAACACTTCGAGAACAATCTCAAATTAAAAATACAGTCGATCAGTGGCATACATTAACAACAGAGCTTGATGATGTTGAAGTATTAGAAGAGCTTTCTGTAGAAGAAGGGGATGAGGATGCTTTACAAGAAGCTAAGACAAAGTTATCAGAGATCGAAGTAAAGGTAGAGGATCTTGAATTTAAGCGAATTCTAGGGGAACCCGAGGACTCAAGTAACGCAATTGTATCTATTAACGCAGGAGCAGGTGGAACAGAGGCTCAGGACTGGGCAGATATGCTTTTAAGAATGTATCTGAGATACGCTGAAAGAAGCGGCTTCAATACAGAAATAGTTGAGTATCAAGAAGGAGATGAAGCCGGGCTTAAAAGTGCAACTTTCCTGGTAAACGGAGATTATGCATTTGGCTATTTAAAAGCTGAGAGTGGGGTTCACCGATTAGTTAGAATTTCCCCCTTTGATTCAAATAAAAGAAGACACACTTCCTTTGCTTCAGTATTCATTTCACCAGAGATTGACGATAATATTGAGGTAGACATAGACGAGAAAGACTTGCGGATAGATACTTACCGGGCAAGTGGAGCGGGCGGGCAGCATGTAAACAAAACCGATTCCGCCATCCGAATTACTCACGCCCCTTCTACAATAGTTGTAAGCTGTCAAAATGAACGCTCGCAGCGCCAAAACAAAGAAACAGCAATGAAGATTCTTCGTGCGAGACTATATGAACTCGAAAGGGAGAAACAAAGAGAGAAAATGGATGAGTTAAACTCTACCAAAAAAGAAATAGGATGGGGTAGCCAAATCCGCTCTTATGTACTGCATCCATACAGGATGATAAAAGACCACAGAACTGATTTTGAAACTGGAAACGTGGACCCTGTTTTGGATGGGGATCTAAGTGAGTTTATTAAGAGCTATTTACTTTACTTAAGTGGTCAAAAAGCCAATTAACTGAAATCAACATATGGTCTGCGTTCTTTGATTCTGTAAGCACGGTGGTATATTTATCAGGCCTTAAACTAAACCTGAACAGAGTACGTTCAGGATTTTAGGAGGACATGTGTTTTGAAAATCGGCATAATAGCCAAACCTAATATTGTAGAACCCCTTGATATAACTCAAAAACTATCTATTTGGCTTAAGGATAAAGGTGTTGAGGTTTTTGTTGAAAAGGATTTAGGTGCTAAAATTGACCATCCTAACTCTGTAGGCCGAGCGGATATACCTAAGCTTGTTGATGTGATTCTGGTCTTTGGGGGAGACGGTACATTTCTAGGGGTAGCTAGACTTGCATGTAAATATGGTACTCCTATTTTGGGGATTAACCTTGGCGGACTAGGGTTTCTAACAGAAGTAACTGTAGAAGAACTCTACCCCATGATGGAAAGAATTATTGAGGGGAATTACGAAGTTGAAGAACGGCAGATGCTTCGGACCTCATTGCACCGGGGGAAAAACATGATAGAAACCCATGAGGTGCTAAACGATGTAGTCATAAATAAGGGAGCGGTAGCTAGAATAATTGATCTCGCAATACATATAGAAGACTCGCATGTTACAACATACCGGGCTGACGGAATCATCCTTTCTACACCCACTGGTTCAACAGCCTATTCATTATCTGCAGGCGGACCAATTGTACATCCCAAAATACCCGTAACTATTATTACCCCAATCTGCCCTCATACTCTGACAAACAGACCTCTTGTTGTTTCAAGCGACATGAAGGTAGAGATTCAGGTAACAACTCATGAACCGGACACATATCTTACGCTAGATGGTCAAATTGGAGTAAGACTAAACACGGGAGATGTAATCGAAGTAAAAAGAACAGACACCTCTGTGAAACTTATAAAATCACCATTCAGGGACTTCTTTACCATTCTCAAGACAAAATTGATGTGGGGAGAAAGGTATGGCAAGATCGACAGATGAGCAGTTCTTGCACGACTGGGTAATCAGAAAAGTGTATGAAAAATATTCGAGGCAATACAGCAAAGTCCATATAAACCCTGGGGAAGAAAAGAATTTTGAATATAATGGAGCATACCCTGACATCATTTTTGAAAATTATGGGCAAATTGTTCAGGTAGTTGAAGTTGAAACAAAAGAAACAATTAACGAACAAAGAGCTGAGAAATGGAAGAACCTATCTGGACTCGGAGCAAAACTACATCTCTTGGTACCCAAAGATATGCAAAACGCAGCTAGGGATATATGCTGGAAAGGCGGGCTTGTGGCAAAAGTAAACATAGGTTCATTTGATGTAAACTTAAACATTTAAAAAATAGGGTTTCTTGCAGTTTCTGAGAAATCTTTTACCTTTATTATCACTTTAGAAGCTATTATGAATAAAAAAACCGGCTGGTGGATTTTTAAAATTAGACCCGTAAAGCCTAATACTATCAACTTGCCAACACATTGAATATTTGATACGCTGTTCTCGACTTCACGGAGGTAGTAGAAATGTCTGTTCTTGAAAAATTTGACCCAGAAATAGCCCAGATTATCAGGTCTGAAACAGAGCGCCAGGAATATAAGCTTGAACTCATAGCATCGGAAAACTATGTTAGCGAGGCTGTGCTTGAAGCAGCAGGATCAGTGCTCACAAACAAATACGCGGAAGGACTTCCCGGAAAGAGGTATTACGGGGGATGTGAATTCGTAGATATAGCGGAAGACCTTGCTCGTGATAGAGCGAAAGAACTATTCGGATGCGAAGCCGTTAATGTTCAGCCTCACTCAGGGTCTCAGGCAAATATGGCTGTCTACTTCGCAGCTATTCAACCAGGGGACACTGTTCTTGGAATGAACCTGGCTCATGGAGGACATTTGACGCACGGGAGTCCAGTGAATTTCTCAGGGAGACTTTTTAACGTAGTTCCATACGGTGTTACTGAAGACACAAACTTAATTGACTATGATGAAGTAAGGAAACTTGCCCAGGAACACAGCCCGAAACTTATCATAGTGGGCTGGAGCGCTTATCCTCGCGATATAGATTTTGCGAAATTTAAAGAGATTGCAGATGAATGCGGCGCATTACTAATGGCAGATATCGCTCACCCGGCAGGGCTAGTAACGGCAGGTCTTTATTCAGACCCTATCCCCCACTGTGACTACGTTACGACTACTACTCATAAGACTTTAAGGGGTCCCAGAGGTGGTATGATTATGATGAAGGAAGAGCATGCCAAGAAAGTAAACAGCCGGGTCTTCCCGGGCTCTCAGGGCGGGCCACTAATGCACGCCATCGCAGCTAAAGCTGTAGCATTTAAAGAAGCTCTAACGCCTGAGTTTAAAGAATATCAGAATCAAATACTCAAAAACGCAAAGCATCTTGGGAAATGCATGCTGGAGAACGGGGTTAATCTTGTCTCAGGCGGCACAGATACCCATTTGCTACTGATTGATCTAAGAGAAACTGAACTTACAGGGAAGATTGCTGAAGACACGCTTGAGCTTGCCGGCATAACAGTAAACAAGAATGCAGTTCCGTTTGATCCGCTACCTCCTATGGTTACAAGCGGGATCAGAATCGGAACCCCCGCTATAACGACAAGGGGAATGAAAGAAGCGGAAATGGAAGTTATTGCAGGATTAATAAAAGAGGCTCTGGATAATACGGAGAACGAAAAAGTTTTATCCAGAATAAAAGATGAAGTAAAAGAACTTTGTAAAAAATTCCCAATGTATAGTGATAGGCTCGTATAGATGAAATGTCCATTTTGTTCCAGCTTAGATAGTAAGGTAATTGATTCCCGTCTTGGAAAGGAAGAAACTTCCATAAGAAGACGCAGGGAATGTCTTGAATGTAACAGCCGTTATACAACTTATGAGCGGGTTGAAGAAGTAGAGCTTCTCATAGTAAAAAAAGGCGGCGTAAGAGAGACTTTCGATAGAAGCAAAATATTGGCAGGAATGTTAAAAGCATGTGAGAAAAGACCAATAAGCATGGATGTGATTGAGAGCTTCGTATCTTCTCTAGAAAGGGAACTCCAAGAAAGAGGAGATAGAGAGGTTGATAGTGGGGAGATTGGTGAGAGGGTTATCAATAAACTCTATGAAATAGATGAAGTAGCCTATGTTAGATTTGCCTCAGTTTATAGATCATTTAAAGATGTGAACCAATTTATGTCGGAATTAAAAGACCTTTTAAAAGACAAAGAAGATGGTAGCAAGAATTTAACCGGACCTGCCGATATTAAAGCGGCTTCTCTATCTATAATTAAAGACGAAACAGAGAAATAATGCTAATAGACAGCCATGCGCATTTAGTTTCTTTAGAAAATTTAGACGAAGTACTAAGAAGAGCTAAAAATAATAAAATAGAAAAGATCGTTTCTATTTCCTCTGATATCCCATCAACTGAAGCTACGATTTCGCTTGCCGAGAACAACGATTACATCTTCGCCACAACAGGCGTGCACCCTCATTCAGCTGACCAGACTAACGATGAAGTACTCAAGGGTTTAGATCACTACGCTACTCACGAAAAAGTTGTAGCGATTGGAGAAACCGGCTTGGATTACTTTTATATGAACTCTGATAAAGAGATTCAAATTAACTCTTTTATTGAACACATTCGTTTGGGCAAGAAACATAATTTGCCTATTATTATTCATGTCCGTGAAGCGGATGAGGATATGCAGAAAATTTTAAAAAGTGAAACAGCAGCCGAAACTCCCGGAGTAATTCACTGCTTTACAGGAAATTATGAAACAGCGGTTAAATACTTGGATTTAGGATACTACATATCTTTTTCAGGAATAGTAACTTTTAAGAGGTCTGAAGAGTTAAGAGAGGCTGCAAAGAATATTCCTTCAGACAGAATTCTTATAGAAACAGATTCTCCCTATCTTGCCCCTGTTCCACACAGAGGAAAACCAAACGAGCCATCATTTGTTAAACATGTAGCAGAAACTGTTGCAGAGGTAAGAGGAATTTCATTTGAGGAACTTGCTAAAATCACCAAAGCTAACGCCGAGAGACTGTTCAAAATTTAAGTGTAATTTTTTCGCAGCAGGAATTTCTGAAGAGAAAACCTATGTCTAAAAAACCGATTATAGGAATTACAATGGGAGATCCAAATGGGGTTGGTCCCGAGGTTATTGTAAAAGCAGTAAATTCTCCAGAGATTAAAGATTTGTGTGAGATAGTAATTTTTGGAGATGATGGAGTTATACATAAAGCGGCAAACTTATGTAATTTAAAAACAGAAGTTGAAGTTATAAATTGTTCAGAGTTTGTTATAGAAGATTTAGAACCCGCAACTATAGATAAAGAAGCCGGGCAAGCTAGTTTGGATTATATTTCTACAGCTATCGCCTCAGGCCTAAAAAAGGAGATTGACGCAGTCGTAACAGCTCCAATCAGTAAAGAATCTACTCATCTTGCTGGATCTAAATATCCCGGTCATACAGAAATGCTGAAAGATCTGACAAACTCTGAACAGGCTGTAATGATGTTTGAAGGCAGCAAGTTTAAAGTGATGCTCGTTACCATACACGAAGCCCTTACAAATGTTCCAAAGCTAATTAGTAAAGAGAGAGTACTATCTACTATTAAGCTAACTCATGATTCTCTGGTAAACCTTTTTAAAATTAAGAATCCAAAAA
>Ga0209633_10001726_pt1 | contig 22007 bp, 18 predicted proteins | sample Cruoilmetagenom1_FD_187290 | JGI IMG/M metagenome (GOLD analysis project Ga0209633, IMG submission 187290) | Oil polluted marine microbial communities from Coal Oil Point, Santa Barbara, California, USA - Sample 1 (SPAdes) (version 2) | ecosystem: Environmental > Aquatic > Marine > Oil seeps ... | reverse complement strand
ATGGCAAAGATTAACCTTGATTACACGCAGGTGACGGCACCGATCTCCGGCCGCATCGGCAAATCAATGGTGACGACCGGTGCCCTTGTGATTGCCAGTCAGCCTGTAGCTATGGCCACAATCCAGCAACTCGACCCCATTTATGTGGATGTGCACCAGTCAAGTGCCGAGTTGTTACGACTGAAACGGGAACTAGATATGGGGCAACTCAAGAATAATGGAGAAAGTCAGAACAAAGTCAAACTCATTTTAGAAGACAGCACAGCTTATTCTGCAGAGGGAGTATTACAGTTTAGCGATGTCACAGTGGACCCCAGTACAGGATCTGTCACCTTGCGTATCTTATTTCCAAATCAAGAGGGTGTTCTTCTGCCGGGCATGTTCGTGCGTGCAGTGCTCAAAGAAGGTACTAATGAAAAAGCGATACTTGTGTCGCAACAGGGAGTGTCCCGCGATCCCAAGGGAAATCCCTATGCATTGGTAGTCAATGCTGAAAATAAAGCTGATTTCCGGCCTCTCACACTTAACCGGGCTATTGGTGATAAATGGCTTGTTTCGGCCGGTCTTGCTCCAGGCGATCGTGTAATTGTAGAAGGTCTGATGATGTTACGACCGGGTACGATTGTGAAAGCTACTCCTTTTAAGCCAGCAAAATCGGGACAAACCCCTTCAACCGGATCGAGTGTACCAGCAAAGAAGAGCAGTGAGGGAGGAGCCTGATGTTATCAAAATTCTTTTTAGATCGGCCGGTCTTTGCCTGGGTCATTGCCATCATCATGATGACGGCAGGTGGGCTTGCAATCTATAACATGCCCGTCGCACAGTATCCTCCAATTGCACCTCCCGCCATTGCCATCGATTCCTTTTTCCCCGGCGCTTCAGCCGAAACTGTTGAAAATACTGTTACTCAGATCATCGAGCAGAAGATGACCGGGCTGGATGATATGCTATACTTGGCAGGCACCAGTTCGTCGTCTGGTGCTTCTCGGGTTGAATTGACCTTTGCACCTGGAACAGACCCCGATGTGGCCTGGTCCAAAGTACAAAACAAACTCCAACTCGCAATGGCCAGCCTGCCTGATGTGGTACAACGTTCCGGGGTTAAGGTCAGCAAGTCCACCAGGAATTACCTGATTATCGTCGGCCTGATCTCCGAAGACGGCAGTATGGACGGTACCGATCTACGGGATTATGCCCAGTCCAATCTGGAAAAAATCCTCTCACGGATACCAGGTGTAGGTGAGGTAGAAAATTTCGGCTCCCAGTATGCCATGCGTGTCTGGGTCAATCCCGATAAACTGACCAGTTACAGCCTGACCATGGAAGATGTCATACTGGCGCTCAGAGCCTACAATGTTGAGGTCTCCGCAGGTCAATTAGGCGGTACACCAGCCATGGCAGGTCAGCGTCTGAATGCTGCTATTATCGTGCAACATTTACTCCAGACGCCAGAAGAATTTGCAGCCATCCCCATTCGCAGCAATCCCGACGGTTCTGTAGTTCGCATCAAAGATATAGGCCGCACGGAACTGGGAACCGAGCGCTCCGATATTCTTGCCAATTACAATGGTAAACCTGCTGCCGCCATGGCCATAAGACAGGCAGCCGGTGCCAATGCACTTGATACTGCTGACGCAGTTAAGCAGAAACTGGAGGAGATGAGTCAGTACTTTCCCCCCGGTATGAAAGTGATTTATCCCTACGACACGACACCCTTTACCAAAGTAGCCATTGAGGAGGTAGTGAAGACCTTGATTGAGGCAGTTTTGCTGGTCTTTGCGGTTATGTATCTCTTCATGGGAACATTCAGGGCTACTCTCATTCCTACAATTGCAGTGCCTGTGGTACTGCTGGGTACCTTTGGCATCCTGGGTTTTTTTGGTTTTTCCGTCAATATGCTGACCATGTTCGCCATGGTGCTTGCCATTGGACTCCTGGTGGATGATGCCATTGTTGTGGTGGAAAATGTTGAACGAATTATGGCTGAAGAGGGGCTATCCCCCCGGGAGGCCACAGCTAAATCCATGGAAGAAATTACCAGCGCCCTGATTGGTATCGGCCTGGTACTCTCAGCAGTCTTTGGCCCCATGGCCTTTTTTCCCGGTTCCACCGGGGTTATTTACCGGCAGTTTTCCGTGACCGTCATCTCGTCCATGCTTCTCTCAGTGGTTGTTGCTCTGGTTCTGACCCCGGTTCTCTGTGCTACGATGCTCAAACCAGTACCCAAGGGACATAAACCCTCAGATGGTGCAATCTGGTTTTTACGTCCTTTTTTCCGTCTGTTTGACCGGTTTTTCTTTATTGCCAGGTCACTGTATGTCCGGCTGGTCGGTCAAATGCTTGCCAAAAAACTACGCTACCTGTTTTTATTTGTGCTGATTGTGGCGGCCATGGGTTACCTGTTCCAGCGCATGCCAACTTCTTATATTCCGGATGAAGATCAGGGTATCTTAATGGTTATGGGTATACTCCCTTCAGGTTCTACATTAGAGCAGAGCGCAACAGTTATGAACAAAGTGAGGGACCATTTTCTCGAAAATGAAAAAGAGTCGGTGGAGTCCTTTATGTCTGTTGCGGGAATCAGCTTCGGCGGTCAAGGGCAGAACATGGCCCTAGGATTTGTCAAACTCAAAGCCTGGGAGCTGCGTCAGCGGCCTGATCTGAAGGTTGCTGCCCTGGCTGGCCGTGCCATGGGAGTCTTTTCCCAGATAAAAGAGGCCATGATTTTTGCCTTTCCACCACCACCTGTAATCGAATTGGGGATGGGTACCGGATTTGATTTGCAATTACTGGATCGAGGTGGCCTGGGCCATCAAAAATTGATGGCGGCCCGTAATCAGCTTCTCGGCATGGCTGCTCAGGATCCTCGTCTGGTCAGGGTTCGTCCCAACGGTATGAGTGATGTGGCAGAATACCATATTGATGTGGATTGGGACAAGGCCGGCGCCCTTGGGATTCCCATTAACTCCATCCACAACACTATTGCCGCAGCTTTTGGAAGCGCTTATGTTAACGACTTTATTCAAGCTGGCCGGGTCAAGAAGGTATTTGCCCAGGTGGATGCCCCCTATCGTATGCTGCCTCAGGATCTGGAAAAGCTGTATCTGCGTAACAACGTTGGCAAGATGGTTCCCTTTTCTTCTTTTGCCTCAAGCCGCTGGGCCACAGGTTCACCAAAGCTTGAACGTTTCAATGGTTTTCCATCCATAAATATATGGGGAGAACCGGCACCAGGACACAATTCTGGTGAGGCAATGGCTGCGATGGAAGAGATTATTGGCAAACTACCGCAAGGGATTGGTCTTGACTGGACCGGGCTCTCTTATCAAGAGCGGCAGGCTGGGGCTCAGGCATCCTTGCTTTACGCCTTCTCAATTTTTGTTGTCTTTCTCTGCCTGGCCGCCCTTTATGAGAGCTGGCCTATCCCAATTGCGATTCTATTGACTCTGCCCCTTGGCGTTATCGGTGGTGTTATTGCTTCAAGTCAGCGTGGGATGCCGAATGATGTCTATTTTCAGATTGGCTTATTGATCACTCTGGGATTGACCACTAAAAATGCCATCCTCATCGTCCAGTTTGCCCGAGCCAGGGTTGATGCGGGGATCGGCTTGGTCGAGGCGACACTGGAGGCTGCAAAACTGCGTTTGAGGCCGATTATCATGACTTCGCTGGCTTTTGGCTTTGGCGTTCTACCACTCGCAATAGCTACAGGTGCTGGATCAGGGGCTCAAAGAGCCATCGGTACCGGTGTACTCGGCGGTGTGGTGACTTCAACCTTTCTGGTTACGCTGTTTGCGCCTCTTTTTTATGTGATAATTTATAAAGCCTTGGGTAAACACAGAAAAAAAGTAACAATGAAGCATGTAGAGGAAAAAACCTCTGGAGGCCAGGGTCATGAATAGACAATTATTTCTCATGTTAGTCGGATTCAGCGTCATTCTATGCAGTTGTTCCTTAGCACCAGAGTATAACCAGCCCCAGGCGCCAGTTCCCGGTGAATGGCCACAGGGTGCTGCTTATATCAGCCCCGGGACTATGTCCGATGCAGAAGAAATTACGGAACTTAATCGGGAGGAGTTTTTCCCCGATGAACAGTTGCAGGGAATTATTGCAATGGCCCTTGAAAGTAACCGTGATCTGCGGCTTGCTGCTCTTAATGTCGAACGGGCCCGTGCTTTGTATGGTGTGCAACGGGCAGAACTCCTGCCCGCGGTCAATGTGTCAGGAGGGGGAGATAAGCGGCAGTTCTCCTCAGACCTGATTGGTTCCGGTGATTCGAGAACATTGGAACAGTATCATGTCAATCTGGGAATTGCCTCATGGGAGATCGACTTTTTTGGTCGTATTCGCAGCTTGAGCCAGCGGGCACTTGATGAATATCTTGCAACAGAGCAGGCCCAACGCAGTGCTCATATAGCATTGGTAGCCGAGGTAGCCAGAGTGTTCCTGACTCTGGCCAAAGATCAGGAAGATCTTCAACTGGCCCAGTCAACACTGGAGTCTCAACAGGGTGACTATGATCTCATTCAGCATCGATATGAGGTCGGGCTTGGAACAGAACTGGATCTGCTGCGGGCACAATCCCGTTTAGATGCAGCGAGAAGAGATATTGCCGTTTCTATTCAACAGGTTGCCCAGGACCAGAATGCGCTGGATCTTCTCGCCGGTTCTCCGGTGCCGGGAGATTTTCTGCCTGCTGATTTAAGCACCATTGTTCCTCCAAAAGAAATCTCACCAGGCCTGTCCTCCGAGGTGCTGCTTAACAGGCCGGATATCATAGCAGCTGAATATCGACTCAAAGGGGCATACGCCTTGATTGGAGCAGCCAGGGCTTCATTATTTCCCCGTATCTCGCTTACCACTTCAATAGGGACGGCAAGTGGCGAACTGTCTGGTCTGTTTAATTCCGGTACCGATATATGGAATTTTGCACCACAGATTGTCATGCCTGTTTTTGATGCCCGTGTCTGGGCGGCACTCCGGGTGAGTAAAGCTGATCAAAAAATCCTTTTAACACAATATGAGAAAACTATTCAGGTAGCTTTCAGGGAAGTGGCTGATGCTCTTGCGGTACAAGGGACCATAGACCAGCAACTCGCGGCCCAACAGTCTCTGGTGAATGCTGTTGCAGAGACACATCGGCTTGCTGGCAAACGCTTCACTAAAGGAATTGACAATTATTTCAGTGTGCTTGATGCACAGCGATCTCTTTACGCGCAGCAACGAGTGCTTATCTTCTTACGGCTCGCTAAACTGGTCAATCGGGTGAATTTGTACGCAGTATTGGGTGGTGGGAGTGACTAAATCTGAACATTGGAAACAACCGAGGCTTAGCCCGGATTTCCTGTACTCCATCCAAAAAGACTAACAGATCATCACGGCCATGAAAATTGTGGGGTTGATCACATGAGATGTAATGAAGAAAAATCATTGAGTAGGATAATTTATTTTCTCGCCCGTGATATACAGAATTTAACACAAAGGATGCTCAAATCTTATGGTGTGACTTTGGAACAATTTCACCTTTTAAAGGTTTTATCTAGTAAGAATGTTAACCTGACTCAAAAGGAGATTTGTCAACAAACATCGAAATCAGCAGGTAATATAACCAGAATTATAGACCGTCTTGAAAGCAAATCCTTAGTAGTTAGGCGGCCAAGCCCAGATGATCGCCGTGCTATTTTTGTCGCGCTCACAGAGGAGGGGCAAGCCGTGCTGCAAAAGGCTGAAGCTGTTTTTATAGATTTTTCCTCCAAGCTTAGTTCAGGAATAGATACAAATACTCAGGAAACTTTGATACAAGCTGCGGATGTTATGACAGCCAATGTTGTCCAGATGGTGAAAGAAGCAAAGAAGAGAGAACAATTCCTCCATGAAGATCAAGAACCTAACAAATAAATTTTCTGCTGCTTCTCTTTGGCGTAACAATTGCTGCGATTATTCCAAAAAGGCTAAACTTCCTGGAGAATAACTTTAAGGAGGATTTATGGGAAAAAAGACAACTCTAACCGTAGATCACAATCTTTTCTCAGGAGAAACAATCAACGAAATCTGTATTCTAACATTTAAGGAAAAACCTCTCCTGCATAGCACAGATTTAGGAGCTAAAGAGAGTCTTTTTAATTACCTTGAGCATATTTCCTGTCAAGATGAAATTAAAATTTTACTGATAAAAAATGCATCAGTAAAATTGGATAGGACAGAATATATCCGTTACTACTTAAAAATGATCGGATCAGGTGGGCACCTCATTCCTCTTGAGCGGATGTACAGGGCAATCAATCAGTTTATTTTGAAATTGGTAAATCTAAACAAACTGGTCATCCATGTTGACAGTGGTAAGGTGATTTTGTTGTTTATGAATATTAGCCTGGCATGTGATTATCGGATTGCAGCCGACAACACGGTTTATCAGAACCCGAACATCGAACTTGATGTGGTGCCAAAGGGTGGAGGGGTATTTTATCTTTCCAAAATGTTGGGTACCGCCACTGCTTCCAAAGTACTCCTGTCCAGTGAAGAGATCACGGCGCCTCAAGCTTATCAGCTGGGGATTATAGATAAAGTGGTACCTTTGAAAAATCTTGACCGGGTGGCTTTGGAAACAGCCCAGAGATATGCCAAGCTGCCATCCGGCTACGCCATTGGTATCAAAAAGCTTTTGAATTTTGACTACAGAGAACTGGAGCGTTATCTGGAGTACGAGAATCGTTTGCTTCGGAAGCAGATCCACGGCAGTCACAATGTCTGGAAATAGGATGAGAATCTGTAATCCCCCGGATGACGTTGTAAGGAATTAATAAACACTTTTATTTATATGAAAGTTATGTTGCTCTCCAGACAAAGAGGGATTTGGAGGAGTGTTGACACAACAGGTAATCGAGCCTACGAGACTCCGATCCACAGCTGGCGAGGACGTTTGGCAACATCCCTCCCAACCCGACTTTCATGCTTCGTTGTGAAATTCATTTCATGGCTGTTAGATTGAAATTATACTCTTGGAAGAGGTGAGCTAATGAAAGAGAAAAGCACCTTAGGAAAGTGTCCATTCTTGCTTGACCAGGTCAAGGTTATAAGGCTCACACACTAATATGTGAATAAGTCATAATCTTCGGTCAAGAGTAATGATAAAACCGATTAAAAACAGATCCTGGTTTTTTATTTTACCTGCCCTTATCTTAGTAGGGGGTAGCACCATTATTCCATTAATAACCATCGTAAACTTTTCAGTTCATGATGTATTCTATGGTAATGATTTTATCTGGGTTGGCCCGAAGTGGTTTATTCAGGTACTTAATTCAAGAGAGTTTTACAATACCTTACTCCGCACATTCGCTTTTTCTGCAATAGTGCTGGCAATTGAAGTACCTCTAGGTATTTTAATCGCTTTATCATTACCCAGGAAAGGTCCATCCGTTCCGTTCTATATTCTCGCAATTGCTATACCACTGATGATTCCCTGGGTGGTTGTGGGGCTTATGTGGCTATTAATTATTCACCCTCAGTGGGGCTCTTTGGGGTCGTTACTTTCGTTGTTCGGTTTTCAGATTGATGTGAACAACCTGCTTACTGCCTGGTTTGTTATTGTCTTCGTTGATGTCTGGCACTGGACAAGCCTGGTGGTCTTGCTTTGCTATTCGGGATTACTGGCAATCCCCGATAGGTATTATCAGGCAGCACGAATTGATGGTGCCAACCGATGGAAAATTTTTCGCTTTGTTGAGCTACCAAAAATAAACCGTGTGTTAATGATTGCTATTTTATTACGGTTTATAGACAGTTTTATGGTTTTTGCTGAGCCTTTTATTATTACCAGGGGGGGGCCGGGAAAATCGACAGTGTTTTTATCCCAGAGTCTTATGCGAACTGCTACACAACAGTTTGATTTAGGACAATCGTCAGCAACATCGCTTATTTACTTTTCAATTATCGTTCTTTTTTCCTGGATTCTATATAAGGTGATGTAATATCAGAACTAATGAACAGTGAATACTGAAATGGCAGCAGGGTTGTAATTCCATACGGATAAAGTTAAAAATTCTTTTGACTCAAAAAAGTGTCGTGAAATTAATTCGAAATCTAAAAAAATATATCCCATGCTTATACGTTATATTTTTATTGATGCCGATATATTTCCTTGTCTGTTACAGTTTTAAAACGGAATTTGAAATCAAGAATTCCATTACACCCATACCTATGCTGGGGACGTTGTCCAATTACAAGGCTATATTCAATGATCCGCAGTCCTATATGGCCTTTGTTAATACTATATTATATGTTCTTCTGAATAATGTGATATCACTTGCTGTTGCCGTACCGGCAGCCTATGCTTTTTCACGTTATTCCTTCCTTGGCGACAAACATTTATTTTTCTGGTTTCTTGCAAGCAGATTAACACCGCCGGCTACTGTGGCCATCCCATTGTTTCAACTTTACTTAACCTTGGGTATTGTCGATACTCATATTGCTGTTGCGCTTGCTCATTGTTTATTTACTGTGCCTATTGCCGTGTGGATTCTCGAAGGATTTATATCGGCAGTGCCAAGGGAGCTTGATGAGATAGCACAGCTTGATGGCTATTCCCTTCCACAATTCTTTATTAAAATTCTTATCCCTGCTATTGCGCCGGGTATAGGTGTAACAGCATTCTTCTGTTTTATTTTTTCATGGGTTGAAATACTGCTGGCGAACTGGCTGACAACTGTCGATGCGGTGCCATTTGGATCGATTATATTAAGAGCGGGTATAGCGCTGGGGTTAAACCCACTGGGTTGGATAAGTGCAATGGCTGTTTTAGCTATTATTCCAGGAGTTTTGTTGGTTTTATTAGTACGCAAACATCTTTCTAAGGGGTTTGCACTAGGTCAGATTATATAGTGTCTGTCCATAAATTAGCACTAATGAACAGCACAGGTTAATGCTGCCTATGCTTCCAAATAGAAAAGAACATTTTATGGCGACTACGTCTCAATTACCTGTTTCCCGATTATGCTTTGTTGATATTGCCAGAATATTTGGAATTGCCTTAATGTACTATGGGCATTTTATCGAAAGTTATATGAAGGCTGGTAGCGCTGTTGCTGCAATGCACTATAAGTTTATCTACTCTTTCCACATGCCCTTGTTCTTTATCTTATCTGGTTACATTGCCAAAGAGCATGTGTTCAATACAGGGTTTGATCTATATCTAAAAAGGCACGCGGCATCGCGCCTGGTCCCTTACGTATTTCTTTCGACGATTTTGATTATCCCAACATTTTGGAATACTGGCAATACTGTAGGCCTTGAACTCCCAACAGTTGAAGGTTATGTCAAAGGTATCTCCGCCACATTTTTAGCAGGTGTTCCTTATTTTAATATTCCTACGTGGTTTCTGATTTGTTTGTTTGTGGTGGAAATGATGCACTATATAACATCAAGGTTTCTTGTGTCAAATTACAGGATTATATTGATTTCTGGTGTCTTTTATTTGACCGGATCAATATTGGCCTGGAACGCTGGTATTTTAGGGCCGATAAACATACTTTCTCAACATGGAAAGATATTTCCTTACTTTATGATTGTTGAAGCTTTTACATGTTATTCACTGTACCTGGTGGGAGTATGCTTAAGACGGAATAATATCCTGGTTGGTATAATACCAGCATATAAATGTTTCCTGGGGGCTTTGCTATGTTTGGTTTTATTATATTATACATATGATTTGAATAAGGGAATGTTTGTAATACCTTTCTACGATGCGGTGATTTTGTTTGCTTCCTCGCATGGCAATCCAATACTTTTCCCTCTTACTGCTGTAACAGGCAGCGTAATGATTATGTTGCTGGCAAAATTAACCACTGACATTAAAGTTTTAATGTTTTTAGGTCGCAATACATTGATTATTTTGGGTTTAAACGGAGTATTTTATCATTTTATTAATGATAGACTTGCAACATGGTTACTTGCGCTGCATTCTGATGATGTCATGATAATTCTCATAAGTGGTATCGTTATTGCTTTAGTAAGCATTTTATTGACGATTCCTTTTATCTTTCTGTTGCATTATTTTACTCCACAGCTGGTTGGTAAGCCGAAGCTTGATGGGCCGTTGATTCCCCGGTTGGTATCGTGAAGGTAATTTCAATTCTATTTAAAGGTGCTGCTGTTCTATTGCCGGGTATCACATTTATGATTTATTACAACCTGCGCATGGACGTGCAGCATTTTGAACCCCATATTTATACCATGATAGGAGGGAAGGTATTAGTTGCCAAAATAAAAGGCGATCCCGATATCACTATGGATACTGCCGAGGTAACACTGTATAGCGCTGGCAGAAAACTGAAGCTGTCTCCCAGCTATATGAGTGCTCGGCATCTCAAATGGAATCAGAGGGATACTACTCCAAAGCAGGATTGGGTCGTTTATTATTCGAGAATCGTTTCGGAAACAGCAATTGGCCTAGCCGATATAAAAGATACTGCCGAGGTAAGTATCTTTTATGATCGCAGAGAAAAAACGGAAATTGCCGAAATTTTACATGTTGGCCGTTACGATGAAATACCTGAATCGCTAGAAAAACTCCGGCAATTTATAGATAAAGAAGGGTACAGACTGAGCGGTTTTTACGAAGAAGTTTACCATGTGTTTGAATCTATTGAACCAAACCTAAATGAATATGAAACACTGCTTCGGTATCAAGTCGATAGGTGATAAATAATCGCTTTGTAAGCCAAAAAGGAGGGCAATCATGAAATATTCTTATTTTTTATCCCTGTCACATGGTGTTCTGTTTTCTTTAGCCATTGCTTGCCCGGGGATCGGTGAAACGCTGGAAGAGGCTTGGAAAATAGGTTTAGAGACTGATCATCTCCTCAAGGCTGCTACAGAGAATACCATCGCCAGTCAGGCAGAACTCGATGCAACCAAAGGTGGACGACTTCCCACCCTCAACATTGGAGTAGGATATTCCATCCTGGATAACGAGCCGACTGCTTTAGCGGGTAATGGTCAACTTGTTACTGCAGATGATCAGGCTCTCTCGTATCAGGCCATGGTCTCTCTACCTCTGTATACCCATTTTCAACTCAGTTCATTGATCGATTCAGCAACATCAAATCTTGAAGCCAGCAAATTTGCCGAACAAACTGCCAACCAGAAGGTGAAATTGAAAATCGCTGAGGGCTACGTGGCTGTACTGCTACGTAGCCAGCAAACAGAAGTGGCAATCAGCCAGAAACAGAGTCTTGCCGCTCATGCTGCTGATGTGCAAAATCTCCATGATGAAGGCATGGTGCCGGTAAATGATCTCCTGGCCGCAAAAGTTGCACTGGCCAATGCCAGGCAGGTTCATCTGCAAGTGCAAAACCAACTGGATATTGCCAAAGCTGCATATAATCGCTTGTTAAACCGAGGTCTCGGTTATGAAGTGACTCTCCAGGCAATCCCCCCAACCTTCCCGGAAATTGATTTAGATAATTTCAGTAAGGATGCTCTCAAAAACCGTCCTGAACTTGCGGCACTCTCAGAACAGGTTGATGCCCTCCTGCTGCAGGCGGATGCAGCAAAAGCAGCAAACGGTCCCAAGGTAATGGTTACAAGCGGTTACGGCTATCGAGAAAACTCCCACCAGCTCCATGAAGGAGTATGGCAGGCAACAGTTATGGCATCATGGGATATCTTTGATGGGAATGTGTCAAAAAATAAGGGCTTAGCCCTTCAAGCCAGATCCCGGTCTGTTTCTGAACAGCGGCAGGAACTGGAAACCCTGATCCTTCTCCAAGTTCGTCAGGCATGGCTTGATATGGAGGAGAGTAGGAAGAGGATTACCGTCACCAAAGAAACACTGGACCAGGCAGAAGAAAATCTAAAAGTTACCCGTAACCGTTACAAAGAAGGCATTGGTACGAATACAGAAGTCCTTGACGCGGAATCCTTGCGAACAGTGAATTATGTGAGTTACGATAAGGCCAGTAATGATGCTGTTCTTGCTGCCATTCGACTGCGTTATGCTTCCGGGAGTTTGTAAAAATGAGTTCAGAGAAACAAAATACCAAAAAAGAAATATTGGCCATAACAATTCCACTTTTTGCAAAGAGTGGATATGCTGGGGTCAGCATGCGTCAGATAGCCAAAGCCGTTGATCTTCAAGCGGCGACTCTCTATTATCATTTCCCTGACAAGCATACCCTGTATATCGAGGCCCTCACTCAGACATTTAACAAACACGCTGACTTCATGAAAGAATCTTTTACCTTACAGGCAAGTTCTGAGCAACGCCTGCACCAAGTGATTCAGCAACTCTGCACCCTTATAAATGGAGATACGGACTTCAGTAAACTCATGCAGCGAGAAATCATGGGTGGAGATAAAAAACGACTGCAATTCCTCGCTGACCATGTTTTTGCGGGTTTCTTCCGCGACATGAATGAACTTTGTCTGTCATTTGCCCCAGATCAGGACCCTCATCTGATGACCGTATCTGTCCTGGGACTGATTGCGTATCATTTTCAAATAACCCCTATCCGTTCTTTTTTACCTGGCTTTCAAGCGTCCCATAACGATTCAGAAGTTATTGCCAATCATGTTTTCAGCTTGTTGAAAACAGTCACGAAGTAAAAAGGAATTCATGTTGAATCACCCGGGGAGCAAGCCGATATCTATCACAAGTAGACACAAAAAAATGTCATTCCAGCAAACAATAATGTCTTTTCCAACCAGCCTACAACAACCTTGGCAGACCTTCTTTGATGGAGAACTTCTTTGGCTATTTTAAATTTTCGAGAGTTGACTTTTAAAACAAATAAATATGGAAAAAAAATAAAAGAGAACACCATCTTCCGAAGTGGGAATCCCATGAGTTCTAATGAGGATGATATAAGACAATTGGTCGACCTGGAAATTAACTATGTGTATGATTTTCGCAGCCATCCTGAATTGGTCAGTGATGGTCAAAAAGATTTTCCTCATGCTCAGGTAACTCATATTGATATTTTACCCGATGCAGGGATGGATGAAAGTGCTATTAATAAATTCCTTAAAAACCCTCAAAAGGCTTTTGATTATCTTTACGGAGAAGCTTTTCCACAGTCAAGTGAGTACAGCCAATTTATTCAATCGGTAATTATTCAGGATACTCCTGGCCTACTATTTCATTGCACTGGAGGACGAGATAGAACTGGTATTGCCGGAGTAATTCTTATGTATGTCCTAAATTTCAAACTAGAAGATATCTATGAAGAGTATCTTGAGATGAATCAAGACATCATCCATGCTCTAGGAATGAAAATAGGGGGGCTATCCATAACCAGGAAAGAGTTAGAGGCGCTAATGATACCAAAGAGACGTGAACTGGAAGCATTTTTTGAAGGTGTTCGTAGAGTTCATGGTGACTTTGAAGCATATTTAACGAAGTTTCTTGGTATTAGTACCAGTGACCAAGACACATTAAAAAATACGTATTTAACGCAGTGATAAAACCTTTTTTGAGCCGGACCAATCCAGTCATGGGTGTGAGGTTTGAAGTGACAATAGTCACTGTGTAAAACAAATCACAACGTACTGTTTTCAGATGAGTACTTCTTTATCGATCTGAACAACTGCAAGGGCTAGTCAAGACATGAACAAGGGAAAACTCGTTTTATTGCTGCTCGTTGCCACCCTACTCATTGGAGCAGCTGGATTTAAGCTGTGGAAGATGACTCAGGTTCAGGATAATCCTGGTCTGCTTGTGGCCAGTGGACGAATCGAGGGGAGAGTAACCACCATTACCCCCAAGTCATCAGGCTGGCTCAGGGAGATCAAGGCCGATGAGGGGCAACAGGTTACAAAAGGATCTCTCCTTATCATACTGGAAGATGAGGCCCAGCGGCAACGCGCCCTGGCAGCCGCAGCAAATGTCAAAAACCTCACCCAGCAACTGCGCTCAGCACAGTCCCGGCTTGATTTGCTCCGTCAGTCGGTCCCCCTGCAGATCAAAGGGGCACAGATCGTCCTGCAGCAGCAGAAAGACAAGCATAAAAAATTCTCCATAATCTATGATAAGGCTCAAAAAGATGCTGGCCGTTACCAGAGACTGGCCGATCAAAAGACCACTTGCCAAGAAGTTGCAGAGCAGAAAGTATTACAGGCTTTAGTCTCGGAAAAAGAGGTAGCCGGGGCCTGTGAAGATATTTCCCGTGCGGAGAATCAACTCGCCCTGGCTCTTCTCGGTGACCAGGAAATAGAGGCGAAGCAGGCGGAATGTGATGCTTTGGCCAGCCGGATTGCTATGGCCAAAGCAGTGCTTGCAGAACAGCAGAGTTATTTGGATGATTTTGTTATTCGCAGCCCCCTTGACGGTACTGTCCTGACGCGTACTGTAGAGCTTGGTGAACGGGTCAATATCGGCACACCACTCTTAACCTTGGTTGATCTCAATCGTCTGTATCTCAAGGTCTACATCCCCGAGCCGGACATCGGCAAAGTGATTATAGGACAGGGGGCCAGGGTGTCTGTGGATGCCTATCCTAATCGGTACTTTTCTGCCCGAGTGAGCAAGCTCTCTCAACAGGCAGAATTTACACCCAAGAATGTCGAAACCAAGGAGGAACGGGTCAAACTCGTTTTTGCCGTGGAACTTGCATTGTTAAAAAATGACGAAGGAATCCTCAAACCGGGTATGCCTGCCGACGGTACTATCCGCTGGCAGAAGGATGCCAAATGGAACCAACCATAACAGGCAACATGATGACGGGATCTGAATACGAGGATAGCAAAGTTATTCAGGTCAATGGCTTGCAGAAACAATACGGCCGTATGAGAGCTGTCCAGGCTGTAAAAGGTGTCTCCTTTGCAGTTGAAAAAGGCCAGGTGTTTGGACTCATTGGTCCGGATGGAGCTGGTAAAACAAGTATCCTGCAAATCCTTGCCGGTGTGCTGCGAGCAAACGGTGGGAAAGCGACCCTTGCCGGTATTGATGTTATCGACAAACCGGAACAAGTAAAAAATATTATCGGCTATATGCCGCAGGGGTTAGGACTCAACCTCTATGACAGCCTCACCGTTGAAGAAAACATCACCTTTTTTCGGGAGCTGCGCCAATTGCCTGAATCCCGGTTCCGGAAAAATCGCGACCGCTTGCTGGCCATGACTCGCCTGGCACCTTTTCTTAAGCGTCCAGCAGGAAAACTTTCAGGTGGGATGCGACAAAAGCTGGCTCTGATCTGCACACTAATACACCTGCCCGACATCCTGCTCCTTGATGAACCGACAACAGGCGTGGATCCCATTTCCAGACGGGACTTCTGGACCATTATCCATGAACTGGTGAGCAGCCGAAATATTACTGTACTGCTGACGACAGCATACATGGATGAAGCTGAGCGCTGTTACCGGGTTGCCCTCATGCATGAAGGTAAAGTAATGGCCCATGGGACACCGAAAGAACTGACAGATGATATTGGTGGAAGAACAGTAGCACTGAGTGGTTCCTTACCAGACAACATCATGCAACTGCTCGCGTCCTGGCCCGGAGTGGAATCTACAGCCCTTTTGGGTTCGGAAATTCATATACTGCTAGCAACCTCTGGAGAGAATCTTGATGTCTTTCTCTCTGCTCATGGGGTGCAAGGGGTAAAAATCCGTTCCACTATACCGGGCCTTGATGATGTGTTTATTCACCGGGTGATGGAAAAAGGAGATACTCTCCGCGAGACAATCAGGATTGAGTCCAGTTCCATAGCAGCATCCCAAGAAACCGGTAGTCGACTGGAAATCCATAACCTGAGCTGTCGATTTGATGATTTTGTTGCTGTTAATTCGGTGAGCCTTGATATATATGCCGGGGAGATATTTGGACTCCTTGGTCCAAACGGTGCTGGCAAAACAACACTAATCAAGATGCTGTGCGGGTTGCTTCCTCCCAGTGAGGGCAAGGCAGAAGTGGCCGGTTTTGACGTTACAAAAAACACTTTGAGGCTCAGGGAACATATCGGTTATATGTCGCAAAAGTTCTCTCTCTACCGGGATCTTTCAGTAATGGCTAACCTGAATCTTTATGCCGGTCTCTATGGTCTTCCTCGTCAGCAACGGGAGACAAACAAAGCGTCCCTGTTGAACAGTCTGAACCTTGAACGATATTCCACTCGGCTCACCGGATCCCTTCCTCTTGGTATACGCCAACGCGCTGCCCTGGCATGCGCCCTTCTTCACGAACCGCCAGTACTGTTTCTTGATGAACCGACTTCGGGTGTCGACCCTATTGCCCGCCGTCAATTCTGGGAGACGGTGCACCTGTTGGCCCAGCAAAAAGGGGTGACGGTCCTGATGTCCACCCATTATATGGATGAGGCAGAACATTGCGACCGGCTGGGACTCATGCACCATGGCAGCCTGATTGCCGTGGACAGTCCGGCTAACCTCAGGAGCAGGGCTCTGCAAAAATCAGGATCCATGCTGGCAGTTGAAACGGATGATTTTTCTACTGCTTTTGCCGTGCTTCACAAGCTCTTTCCCACTGCTATGCTATACGGCACACGAATTCAGTGGCAGAGCCCCCATCCCGTACTGGATCTTGAACAAGCCCAAAAAATACTTTCTGACAAGGAGATAGAAGCAGAGGTTTCCCAACAGGATCTCACCATGGAAGAGGCTTTTGTGAGTTTTATCCAGAGCGAAGGGGAAACACTATGACAGCCCGCGTCATAGCCATTGCCCACAAGGAGGCCAGAGAGTTTCTACGGGATCCTATTTATCTCGGTCTTGCCTTTATAGCTCCCGTAGTATTGATGGTACTCTTTGGCTATGGCCTGACCATGGATGTGAAGCATTTACCCATCGTCTTTCTTGACCATGACAGGACAACATATAGCCGGGACTATATGGACAGCTTCCTTCATTCGGAATATTTTTCCCCCCTTGGGATCGCCCCAGACCGCAAAGCGGCAGACAAACTCCTTCGTTCCGGTCGAGCCCGACTGGTTATCGATATTCCACCCGACTTCAGCAGACTGATCAGTAAACAAAAACCAGTACAGCTCGGCGTTACTGTTGACGGTTCCTTCCCGAGCAGAGCTCAGGTAATGGTGGGCTATGTCAATGGTATAAACAGGCTCTATAACAGTCGATTGCTCTCAAATTATCTCGCCAAGTCAGTTCGTAGCGGTTCAACACCTGCTATGCCGGTGAGTGTTAACTTTTCAGTCTGGTACAATCCGTCCCTTGAAAGTAAAAACTTCATTGTCCCTGGCATGCAGGTTATCGTCCTCATGCTATTTCCTGCCATCCTTGGCGCTCTCCTGATCGTCAGAGAACGGGAAACCGGGACCATCTTCAATCTGATCGCCTCACCAGCCAAACGTTGGGAGATCCTTGCCGGAAAAGCCATTCCTTATATAACGGTCGCCTTTCTCGACTATCTTATTACCTTTGCCATGAGCATTTTCCTCTTTAAGGTGCGCTTTATTGGTAGTTTCCTGTTTCTCTCTTGTGCTGCACTTCTTTATTCCACATGCACCATCGGTATCGGCCTCGTTTTTTCTGTGATTGCCAGAACCCAGCTTGTTGCCATGCTGATAACCTTTCTTGCCACTATCACTCCGGCATTTAACTATTCAGGATTTCTCGCCCCTGTTGCCAGTCAGGATCAGGTGGGTCAATTTGTTGCCCATCTCATTCCAGCTACCTATTTCATGGATATGGTACGGGGTACGTATCTCAAAGGCTTGGGGTTTGCTTTTTATTGGCAGGATCTTGTGGCCCTGGCACTTTACGCAATAGTCATTTACACCATTGCCTTGACACTTTTCAGAAAGAGGATCGACTGATGTGGGGCAGGCTTGGCGCAATGTTGCGCAAGGAGTTCAACCAGTTGCTGCACGATTACTGGATCCTCTTCATTTTGGTATACGCCTTTACCGGTGCTATCTATGTAGCGGGCCATTCCATTTCCATGGAAATCAAAAACTATCCCATAGCTGTTCTTGATCTATCCCAAAGCCGCGAAAGTCGGGATCTGGTTGCCCTGCTCCAGCCCCCTTACTTCAAACTTGTGGCCTATGCCCGCAGTGATGCAGCACTGGTCAAGTTGCTTGATGGCGGCAAGGCCAGCCTTGGACTGGTTATTCCACCGGATTTTTCCCGACAGGTTCGGGAGAATAGAGGGAAATGTCAGGTCATTTCCGATGGAACCCTTTCCATGTCAGCCACCATTGCCATGGCCCATGTGGCACAGATAACAGCGAAGTACGGCATTAAAATGCTGGAACAGCAGGGACAGCTGACCAGAACTATGATCACCCAGATACCCCGGGTGGATACACGAATACGGGTTGCTTACAATCCCAATATTACCAGTAGTTGGTTTACCAGCCTGCTGGAGTTAATGAATATCATCACCATGATCTCCATGCTCCTCAGCGCATCTGCCATGGTACGAGAAAAGGTATACGGCACTATAGAACAACTCCATGTCAGTCCACTTCGACCTGCTGAATTATTTGCGGCCAAGATTATCCCCACCACAGTTGTCATTCTAATGCTGTCAATCTTATCTCTATTTTGGGTGGTCAAAGGTATTTTTAATGTCCCCTTGTACGGTAACCTTGTTCTTTTCTTTTCCGTAACAGCGATCTACATTCTCTCTATTGCCAGCCTTGGCATGGCAATCGCGGTTATTGCAAAAAACATTGCCCAAGTAGCCATGATGCTGCTTCTAATCATGTATCCCATGCTCTTTCTCTCAGGAGCTTTTACCCCACCAGAGAGTATGGCAACATGGATGCGTTGGGCCAGCCTGCTTTCACCCATGCGCTACTATATGGATTTTGGTTTCCAGGTACTTTATAAGGGAAATGGGCTTATGGACGTCTGGTATGATGTTGTCGGTATACTGGTGATCGGTTCTTTTTTGTTTGCTTTTTCGGTGTGGCGTTTCGGGCGAAGCATACGGTAAACAATCAAACGATGACAAAACTATTCAAAAATCTATGGTATCATGGGCCTTGTGGTAAAGGAACGGAACATCACTCAAAAGATAGTTGAACTTTACGAGAAGAGAGAGACCGTCACACCTCTTCAACTTGGAAAGGAAATACACGCAACGTTTAGGGAGGGGAGAAAGAATTTGAAAGTTGATTTGTCATCTTGATCTTCACACCACAATATTTTTTTTAAACAGGTGAAAAATGGATATATTTATCGACCACATAAAAAACAATCTTGGTGTCATTGTTGGCCTGTGTCTCGTTCTTATTGCTACTTTAAACAGCAGACTTGCAGCCCAACAGCAAGACGAAGCATATAATATGCCTGAAGATTCAGACACAGAAAAAATATGCCGCCAGATTCGAATGCTTGAAACAAGAATATGGCTGTTAAGCTATTGGATAATCATAGCCCTTGGCCTCATCCTTGTTTTCGTTTGATAGAAATAAAATCTAGATATATTGGGATAGGCAAGCGCAGCTCTTGAAATGCGATTCTGTTATAACTTACCAGGGGGATTTGCTTATGTTCTCAATCCTATTGGCTACATTATGAATGACCTAGGAAGCTGATGGAATCAACTCGTTCACATAAAGCCCAAACAGAACAGCTTAAAAGTACGGATGGAGTAATAGTGTTCAGAAGCCTGGGTGACTGGACGATTGATACCCTTCGGGGTGGTGCTGAAATACTGGAGCAGTATTCCAAAGCAAGCCGAAACGTATCAATCCAGTGGGATGTTTCTAAAGTCGGCCGAGTCGATTCGGCAGGTATGATGCTTTTTATTCACTATTACGATTTGCTGAAAGCAAACAACTGCTCTGTTGAAATCCTGGGGGCGAAGAGTGAACATGAAAAGATGTATCACCTGCTGCGCAACTATGTCCACAAAGAGCATGGGGCCAAGCCTGCTTTTTCCTCCTGTATCCTCAAGCCATTAAACACAATCGGGAAAAGCGCTGTATTATTTGGTTTGGATATTATGGCATTTTTCTCTTTTATCGGCGAAAGTTTTGTGAACTTTCTGTACTTGCTGCTGCATCCCGGTTCCATCCGTTTTGGGGCAATTGTAAAAAATATTGAAGAAGCCGGTGTGCGGGCAATGCCCATTGTGGCTCTGACCAGTTTTTTGATCGGGGTGGTAATAGCCTACCAGGGGGCAGTGCAGCTTGAAAAGATCGGTGCCAATATTTTCATTGTGGACATGATCGCGCTTTCTGTTACCAGAGAACTTGCCCCGCTTATCACTGCTATAGTCGTGGCTGGTCGTACCGGTTCCTCCTACACTGCACAACTCGGCGTGATGCGGATAACCGAAGAAATTGATGCAATGCAAACCATGGGATTTGATCCCCATCGCTTTTTGGTATTGCCGCGTATCATTGCTCTGATGATCGTCCTGCCATTGATGATTTTCTTCGCCGACTTGATCGGTATCCTTGCTGGTATGCTCATTTCTCATATTCATCTAAATCTCTCTTATGGTGAATTCCTGCGGCGATTACCAGTTGTTCTCGAGGTTAAACATCTGTGGGTCGGTATTTTCAAAGGACCTTTTTTTGCCTGGCTTATCGCTGCTGTCAGCTGTTTTCGTGGCTTCCAGGTCTCTAAAAGCACAGAAAGCATAGGACGGTACACCACTATCAGTGTTGTTAATGCTATTTTTCTGGTGATAGCATGTGACGCACTCTTTTCAGTATTATTTACGGAGCTTGGCATTTGAAAACCACAGCTATAACAGTTTCAGATGTCGTAACCCGGTTTAACAATAATGTGGTTCATGACGGGATCAGCCTGAGTGTATATGAAGGTGAGATTTATGGACTTCTTGGTGGAAGTGGGTCAGGAAAATCCACTCTTCTAAAAGAGATGATTCTACTGCTTCGTCCCCAGAGTGGAGAGATCAGGGTTCTTGGTCGAAACCTTGGGACGATAACCCGTTCCGAGATCTCTCTCCTGCAAAGGCAATGGGGAGTGCTTTTTCAGGCAGGTGCCCTGTACTCTTCGCTCACGGTTGCGGAAAATGTCGGAGTAACGCTCAAAGAATATAGCGACCTCCCCAAAAATCTAATCCGGGATATCGTGCGGATGAAAATTAATATGGTTGGTCTTCCTGAACACGCTGCAGACCTCTATCCTGCTGAACTCAGTGGTGGCATGATTAAGCGGGCGTCCTTGGCACGTGCCCTGGCCATGGACCCAAAACTCCTATTTCTTGATGAACCAACTTCCGGGCTGGATCCCGTAGGCGCTGAGGAATTTGACAGCCTGATTCTCAATCTGCGCGAGTTGCTTGGACTAACCATAGTAATCATTACCCATGACCTTGATACTATCTGGACTGTTATTGACCGTTTTGCTGTACTGGGTGAAAAAAAAGTGCTCGCTGAAGGAACGCTTCATGAAATCAGGAAGACCCCGCATCCTGTTGTCAGACAATTCTTCGGTGGAGTTCGTGGGCAGCTAAGGAGCCGCGATGGAGAGTAGAATCAATTATACGATTGTCGGTTTATTTGTTGTTCTACTGTTGACAGGACTGATAGTCTTTGCCTACTGGTTAGGAAAATATGGCTACAAACAAGAGCATGACTATTATCGTGTCTATATGACTGAGTCGGTTGCCGGATTAAGCTCTGATGCTTCAGTTAAATACATGGGTGTTGAGGTCGGGATCGTGGAGCAGATGGGTTTTAATCCGGAAAATACCGAGCAGGTGGAACTGCTGTTAAAAATCAAACATGGCACGCCATTGAAGGAGGGCACTACTGCTGCCCTGAAGTTTTTTGGAATAACCGGGCTGGGTTTTATCGAACTGAAGGGAGGGAGCAATGAAGCTCCACTGCTCAAAAAAACAACCCATGAAATTGCTACTATCCCAACCAGACTTTCTACATATGCTCGGCTCAATGATTCCCTGACCATTCTTGCCGAAAAATCAGCTCAAGTTCTGGATAAAATAGATCATCTTCTTAGTGACAAAAACTTGCAGAATATTGCAGTCATACTTTTTGAAATGAAGATGCTGGCCAAAGATATCAGAAAACAACTGGGAGGGTTCCAAC
>Ga0209633_10001725_pt1 | contig 22010 bp, 21 predicted proteins | sample Cruoilmetagenom1_FD_187290 | JGI IMG/M metagenome (GOLD analysis project Ga0209633, IMG submission 187290) | Oil polluted marine microbial communities from Coal Oil Point, Santa Barbara, California, USA - Sample 1 (SPAdes) (version 2) | ecosystem: Environmental > Aquatic > Marine > Oil seeps ... | reverse complement strand
CCTCCAGCGCGACCGCGCCCGAACCGATCTTGAAAGTAAAGCTAGTGCTGGTCGAGCCCTGCACGGTGTTGTTGTTGGCCGTATCGCCGAGGCTGGCGTTGTTTGCAAACGCGGTATTCAGGTTGATGTTGATCGTCCCGGTGACCTGCGCGTTCGAACTCGTCAGTGTCACGGCCGTCGGGGTGGTCAGGAAGTTGCCAGTGAACGACGCGCTGCCAATGACGACGCTGTACTGATTGGCGGCACCGTCGGTGGCCGACAGCGTGTAGTTGCCGTTGGCAGCATTGGAGGCGCCGTTCATGTCGAGGGTCGCCGATGTGTCGGTGCCCGCGAAGGTGATGCCGTTCGCAAGGATGTTATCGAAACCCGTCGAGCCGAGCATGGAGCCGGCGGCGCCGCCTTCGAAGGTCATGGACTGCGAGCCGGCCAGCATCTTCACGCCGTTGAACTCGGTGTCGGCGCCAATTCGAACGATTTCGTCCTTCAGCGCCTGATACTCGGTGTTGAGGATCGTGCGCTCGGTGTTCGAGAGCTGGCCCGAGGCCGACTGAACCGCCAGGGTCTTCATCCGGATCAGGATTTCATTCGCCCGTGCCATCGAACCGTCAGCGATCTGCAGCATCGAGGCTGCCTGGCCCGCATTGGCCGAAGCCTGGCCAAGCGCGCCGACCTCTGCCGCGAGCCTGGAGCCGATCGCCAACGAGGCGGCATCGTCCTTTGCGGAAACAATGCGCTCGCCCGAAGACAGCTTGGCCAAGGATGCCGACATCTGCATGTCGGTCTTGACCAGGTTGCGGTGGGCCACGTTGGCGGCGAAGTTGGAAATTACATTCAGTGCCATTTTATCGTCTCCTTGCCGATCTTGTGTCCGTCACTGCCGTCCGGCCTGATACGCTTCAGTCGCGAAAGGCTTCAATCTGTGACCGGCTAACGTCCTTGGTCCTGTCTACTTGACCGGATAAGCCCACACCCGGTTTGGGTGAGCGCTTCGGTCGGATGTCCAATCCCTATTGAGCAAGCACCGGGCCAACTGACGAAAAATCGACTAAACTATTGATATAATTAGATTTAACGACTTGAATTATTTTTCAATTTGAAGGCATGCAGGCGGTGGTCGGCAATTTGTTCGGGGCATTGCGGCAGATTGTGCCGGGAAATGACCGGCCGAAGACTCAACCGATCACCAGTACCGGGGAATGCGCTGCGACCGTCACGGCAGCCCAGGCGCGCATGATCGGGGGCGCCGAATACGCAAATGAAAAGCCCCGATCGACGATGCGACCGGGGCTGTTTGTCCAGATGGGCTGCGGTTCGGTATGAAATGCCGCCGACGGGTCGGTTGCTAGGCGGAGATTGCTATCCCGGTCGGCGTTGGCGGCGCTGGTTCATCGTCGGGCGCGGCCTGCGCAGTATGGGTTTGGGGCGCCATGTGGCCGGTGCCGTCGGCGCCCTTGGCCAGTTGATCCCAGGAGGCCCGCAGCGGTTCGATCAACTTGATGACGTCGCGCGCCGGCTGGGGGTCATTGCGAACATCGACGTTGACCAACGTGCGCAGCATGAACCGATAAAGATCATTCAGATTGAGCGCGATCTGCCCGCCTTGCTCGAAATTCAGCGTCATCGCGAGGTGGGTGATGATCTCGTTGGCGTTCTTGGTGGATTTCCAGCGCCGCTCAATGTCGCCTTCCTCGATCGCCCTGATGGCGTCGCGCAGGCAGTGGATCGCCCGATCGTAAAGCATCACGACCAGCCGCGCCGGTGAAGCGGACATGAGCTCCTGGTTGCGATAGTGTCGGGTCGCGTTGTCGGTCACCTGTACCCCCTGTGTCCCGCCGGCACCAAAGTCTTAGTTGCTGTTGGCCAGCGAGTCGGTGAATTGCGTTAGGAAACTCTGGGTTTGCGCCATCGTTGCGAGCGCCGTTTCCATGATGATGAAACGCTGGATAAGCTGGTCGCGGTCGAATGCAAGGCGCTCGAGGATGCGGTCGAGGCGTTCCTGTTTGGTGGTGTTCTGCTGCTGGAACGCAGATATCTCGGATTCGACCGATCCGGTCACCGGCGTCAGCATCGTTTCTATGTCAAAGAACATATCCTTGCCGACGCCAGCGGTGTGATTGAGCGTGATCCCGGAAACAGTCGCCGTTCCGCTGAACAGCAGCGTCATTCCTTCCGCCCCGGTCGTGTTTGTGGCGGTCAAGGTGCGGCCGCTGACCGTGACGCTGCCGTCGTTCGAACCGTCGGCGGCGCCGTTGATGTTCGCCGACGAGACGGCGTAGTCGGCGACGGTCAGGCCCATATTGGCCAACAGATCGCCGGTATCGCTATCAACCGTAAGCGCGCCCAGTGTCGAGGAAATTTGCAGGCTGAACGTGCCGTTGGAATCTTCAAAGACATTGGCGGAAACGCCGCCGATCCCGGCGGTGTTGATCGAGGTTGCCAGGGTCTCCAGTGTGTCGTCGTCGCCGCCCAAGCCATCGGCATCATAGGCGATGGCGACACCGTTGACGTTGAAGGTGCCGGACGTCGTTGCACCGAAGCTGTTGATGGCGTCGCTGATCTCGGCGGTATTGCTAGTGACGGCCTGGCTGTCCTCGCGCGAGGCGAAAACAGCGCCGACATTCAATGTGTAGCCTGCGGCGGCATAGGTCGTGGCGCCGCCGAACCCGACCAGCGTTATCCGTGGATCGGACGAGGAGAAATCAAACGTGAACAGCTTGCGCACGTCCTCTGGATTGCTGAGCAACGCCTGGTCGAGCTTCGTTGTATCGATCTCAAGCGTATCCTTCAGGGTCGGGTCGACCTGAAGCGCATTGTCGACGAACTCGACACCGATTTGCGCCAGGATGCTGAAATTGGAGTCGACGCCTGCCACCCCCGTTCCGATCGCCGCGCCCAACTCGGCCTGGATCTGCGTCAGCGTACGGTTGCCGAACAGGATACCGGTCTCCGCGATGACCTCGCCGCTCGTATCGTCGACCAGGGTGTTCTGGTTGATGAACTGTTTTGCCCCGTTATAGGCGTTTACGAAGTCGGTGATCCTGGATTTGACTTGGGTGAGATCGCGGTCGATGTCGGTCTTGATCGTGGTGCCTTCCTCGGCCGAGAACAGCGTTACGGTGACGCCTGCGAACAGATCGTCGATCGTGTTGCTGGTCCGGGTGAGCACCAGGCCGTTGTCCACTCCCAGCCCGTCCAACAGGCCGTTCGTGTCGCTGAGCGTGATCGCCGCCTGGGTGCCCTCGGTCAGCACCAGCCGCACGCCATTGCCGTCGGTGACGACAGACGCGGTGACGCCGGTATTGACCGTATCGAGGTTGATCTTGTCCTTGAGCGTGGTGATCGTGTCGGTCGCATCGTAGTTGATCGTGGCCGTGCCGACATTGCCGGTGATGTCGAAGGATCCCGGGTAAGCCGCGACGGTGGCGACCGAATTGAGCAGTGTGGAGCCGCTGCCGATCAGGTTCGATTCAAAGCGATCGATGTCGAGCAGGCCATCGGCCTTGAAGCGCGCCGACGTTGCGGCCTGCAGTTCGTTCTTGATCGCCGCGGCTCCAGTCAGCACGCCAAGGCTCTGAAGTACTGTGCCGGCCGTGTCGGCGAGCGTCATCGCTGCGCCCGTCCCGTCAGCCGTCAGCACCAGGAAGTTCTGCCCGCTGCCGGCGGTGACGATGCTGGCGCCGACGCCGGTGGGCGACGCGCCGGTATTGGCGTTGTTGATCCGGTCGCGCAGATCCTGCAGCGTGTCCGTGGCATTGGCCGTAATCGAGGTGCCGTTGATCGTGAATGTGCCGGCGAAGCCGAGCGCGGTCGTCTCACTGGCGACGACATCGCTCGACACCTTGTGAGCCTTGGCGATGTTCATCACTTCCAGCGTGTGACTGCCCAGGGCTGCGTCATTGGTAATCGCCATGCCAACCAGGTTCGCCGCCGCCGTCGGTGCCGTGCCGTCGCTGCGGCTGGTGGAGGCGAAAGCGGCCTTGGCTTCGAAAATGTCCTCGGTGTTGCCGACGCTGATTGCGCCATGCAGGGTCGAGAGCGTTTCTTTCAGCTGCGTCAGCAGGTCGCGGAACGTTTGGTATTCGGCGATCTTGCTCGCGTTCTCGTTGATCTCAAGCGCGATCCGGTCGGCAGGAATTTGCTTCGCGGCGATGATCGCATCGGCGATCGCCTGGAAGTCGATGCCCGAGGTCAGGCCCGAAAAGGTGACCCGTCCCGACGGCAAGATTGTGACGTTGTTGAGATTGAGCGCTTCCATGCCGTGTCGCCTGTTTTGTCCGGTCTTCCGCTGCGCCTGTGACTAAACAGTCTCGTCGACGAACGAGTCGAAAAGCTCGCGCGAGATCGCCTGCAGATGGCGAATGCTTTCCGCCGGGATCTGACGCACCTCTTCGCCGGTCTCGCGGTCGATGACGCGGCCGAACACCCGATTGGTCGCCTCATCGATGCGCAGCTCAAGGCGTACGCCGGGGATTGTCGGCGCGGATTTTTGAATGTCAGCGCGCTGGCGGTGCGGACGTGCCTTGTTGTCCGCCTTTGTCTCGGTTACAGGCGGCACGCGTTTGTCGCGTTGCGCCTGGTGTTCTGTCCCCCCCGGCTTCATCGGGGTTGCCGATGGAACTGGAGCCGGGGGCGAAACCGTTCGGAATTCCATGACCCGTTCCTTCCATCATCTAGAGTTGGTGGGCGGGAGGAGAGGGGGAACGTCCCCCTCTCCCTTGCCCGGATTAAACCTACTGGAACAACCGCAGCAAGTTCTGCGGCAGCTGGTTGGCCTGTGCCAACATGGACACGCCAGCCTGCATAAGCACCTGAGACGACGTGAACGCGGTCATCTCAGCCGCCACGTCGAGATCGAGAAGCTTGGATCGAGCAGCTTCAGCGTTCTCTCGGGCCGTTGCAATGTTCGCGCCAGCGAAGTCGAGCCGGCTCTGGTTTGCACCGACCGACGAGCGGTTGGTATTCAGGTTGTTAATCGCAGTCGAGACCTCGGCCGACGCGGTGTTAGCGTCGCCCGACGTCGAGATGGCGGTGGCGAGCGAGTCAGAAATCGCCACCAGAGACCCGATTGCGAAGGTCAGATCATCTTCGGCAGCGACAGAACCGGTACCCACCTTAAAGGTGAAGCTGGTGGAGCCGGTGCCCTGCACGGTGCCGTTATTGGCCGACGCTCCGAGGAGGTCGCCGTTCTCGAACGCGGTGTTGAGATCGATAGTTACGACGCCATTGACCTGGGCGTCGGAGCTGGTCAGCGTAACCGACGTCGGGGTCACCAAGTTGCCGCCGGTGAACGCAGCACTGCCGACGACGGCAGTGAACTGCTGCCCAGGGGCGCTGGCCGACAGCGTGTAGTTGCCGTTGGCGTTCGACGCACCGGACAGATCGAAGCTCGCCGACGTGGCGCTACCGGCGAACGTAATGCCGCTGGCGCGAACCGCGTCGACACCGTTGCTGCCGACAAATGCGTCCGAGCCGTTGCCCTCGAGCGTCGTGGCCTGTCCACCGGAAAGCAGTTTGGTGCCGTTAAACTCGGTGTCCTGACCGATCCGGTCGATTTCGCTCTTGAGCGCCTGATATTCCGTGTTCAGAATCACACGCTCAGTGTCCGAAAGCTGACCGGAAGCCGACTGAACCGCCAGGGTCTTCATCCGGATCAGGATTTCGTTCGAACGCGCCATCGCGCCATCGGCGATCTGGAGCATCGAAGAAGCCTGACCGGCGTTGACACCAGCCTGGGCCAGCGCGGTGACCTCAGAAGCAAGACGCGAACCAATCGCCAGCGCGGCCGCATCATCCTTCGCGGAAACAACACGCTGACCGGAAGACAGCTTCGCGAGAGACGAGGTTGCCCGCATGTCGGTCGTCGTCAAGTTGCGGTGGGCAACGTTGGCGGCGAAGTTGGAAATGACTGTAAGTGCCATTTGTTTACTCTCCTACTTGGATCACTGTTGTTGGCATCCTGCCAATTAGGGCTACTTGCCCAGACCGCCGGGACAGGGGCGACGCGCCCAAGACCCATTGGTCCGCCCCTCAACATGCAAGCCGGGTGCCAAGGAAAGGGCTGCGGAAATCCGTGCGATTTTCTGCAGGCCGGCAAATTCAACCCGGCAATATTTGCCGCTTTGGCCGTAAATTGGGAAGAAATTGCCGGGTTGAGATGTCGGCCGCACCTATCCTGAATATCCGTTAAGTATCAGAAATAAATAGTCTTTTTAATCGAAAATAAAGGTTAATCATGTTGTCTGTGAGGTCGAACAATAGAGCGACCGGCCACCATGAAATCACAGGACAATGCCGCACACGCCGATCGGGGATTCAAGGACAAGCTGCAGTCGCAGACCGCCTTGCGGCCGGCGGCGACCCCGCTGATCGAGCAAGTGCGAACCGCACACACCGCACTGCGGAATAGAGATTTCGAGCAATCTGAGAGGATTTACCGAGAAATACTTGAGATGCATCCAAAAAACCCGGATGCACTTCATGGTCTTGGAACTAGGCTGCTGCAGCTCGGTAAGCCGGATGAGGCGGCAGCCTACCTCGAGCAAGCGGTCGAGTCCGGCAAGGTCCCCGGGCAATTTTATGTCAATCTCGCCGTGGCGCTGGAACAGTCGGGCCGGATCGCGAAGGCGCTCAAGATCCTCAAGCGCGGCGTCTCGCAGGATCGTGACAACGCCTTCCTGCACCAAAGCTTGGGCGTCTTCCTCTTCAATCGCAGCCGCGATCGCGAGGCTTTGCGTAGCCTTGAGAAGGCGGCAAAGATCGACCCGGATCTGCCGCGCCTCCAGCTCATGCTAGGCGACATCTACATCAAGGATCAGCGCGCCGAAGAGGCGCTGGCCTGCTACAAGAACCACCTGGTGCAAGCGCCGGACGATATCCGGGTGACCGCGCGGGTCGCCTTCTTGCTGGGCGGTCTCGGGTGCCATCAGGAGGTCCTCGATCTGCTTTTGCCGATTCATGAGAAGGGCAGCGAGGACCCGGACATCTGCAACAATATCGGCTCGGCCCTCATCCTGCTTGGCCGTCTCGACGAAGCGGAGCCCTATATCCTTCAGGCCTATGAGCTCGATCCCGGGCGCTGGGAGTTCAACGCCAACGTGGCCGGAATTCACATGGCCAACGAGCGGCTTGACGCGGCGGTCGAGCTGTTTGAGAACCTGAAGGCGCAGTACCCGGACAACCCGCAGCCGGCGACCGACCTCGCGCATGCTTATCTGCGCCTGAGCCGGGTCGATGAGGCCGAGGCGGAGCTGAACGCCATTGTCGAGGCGCATCCGGACCACGATCCGGCCTGGGTCGCGCTTGGCGTCCTGCATACGTCGCGGGTGAAGTATCCGGACGCTGCCAAGGCCTATCGGCGCGCCCTCGAAGCCAATCCCATCAACCCGCACGCGAACGGCAACCTCGCCTTGGTGATGAAGTCGTTGAACGATCTGGACGAGGCTGCTTTCCACGCCCGCAAGGCGATCCACCTGTCCGCCTACTCGCCGCTCCATTTCGCGAATCCGTTCCAGGTATTCCATGCCGTCTGCGACTATGACGGCATTCGCGAGCTCGGGGACCTGAGGACGCTTATCGATAGCGTGCCACCGGCCTCCCTGCCGGGTTGCATCTTCGACCTGATGGTTCATGCAAACGATTTGGATTCGGCCCGTTGGGCCGCCAGCGTCAACCGCAGTTGGGGGGAGACGCTCGAGGAAAGCGCAGCGCGCAACCCGCTACCGCCGATGCCGCAGTGGCCGAAGCACGACAAGGTGCGGGTCGGCTTCCTTTCCTCCGATCTGCGCGATCACTCGGTCGGCAAGCATATTGCGCCGTTGATCCAGAATTTCGACCGCGACCGCCTTGAGGTATACGGGTATTCGGCCTGGGACGTCGGCGAGGACCAGGTTCATCAGGCTCTCGGTCAGCTGATGAACGGCGAGCTGCGCACCGTTGCCAACTTGCCCGCGCGCCAGGTCGCGGAGATAATTCGCGGCGATGAGATCGATATTCTTTTCGAGCTGAACGGCCACACTCTGGGTTCGCGGCTCGACGTCATTCCCTACCGCGCGGCACCGGTCCAGATCGAGTGGCTGGGCTTCCCGTTCACCACCGGGCTCAAGGATCTCGACTACTTTTTGCTCGACAAGTTTGTGGCGCCACTCGACCGTTCGCTGATGATCGAAAAGCCGCTGATGATGCCGGAGTCGTGGACGACCTTCGGCGGGTTTGAGGAAATGCCGATTACCGAAACTCTGCCATACGACGTGAACGGCTACATCACCTTCGGCTCGCTCAACAGCCCCTATAAGATGACGCCCGAAACGATTGCGGCCTGGGCGCAGGTCATGCGTGCGGTGCCCGATTCGCGCCTCATGATTGTGCGCGCGGATGTTAGGTCACGGGTGCTCTGCGCCAATATTGCCGCCGCATTCGGCAAACACGGCATCAATGCGGAGCGGCTCGGCTTCTTCGATAACAGGTCTCAGAAGATCAAGCACCTTGACTGCTACAACTTCATCGACATGACGATGGATACGTTCCCGGTCACCGGCGGCACCACGACGTGCGATGCCATGTGGATGGGTGTGCCGGTTGTGACGCTCGCGGGGCCGAGCTATCACCAGCGGATCAGCCACGCGCTGCTGAGCCATGTCGGCTTGCATGAGCTCAGCACCAATTCGGTCGATGAGTTCGTGCAGCGTTCGGTCGATCTTGCGGGCGACATCGAATCACTGAGGTTCCTGCGACAGAATCTGCGCCCGACGCTGCAGCAATCCTATCTCTGCGATGGACCCCGTTACGCCAAGCATTTCTGCGACGTCATGGAGAATGTGGCGCGCGAGCACGGGCTCGCCTAAAGCACGATCCACGTGGCGGTAATTTGGTGTGACGCGTGAATCGTGCTCTGAGGATATGAGACGATCTTGATTTAAGGCGCCGGTGATCAGTTAGGCGCCGTCGGTCGGCACGCTGCTAAATTCCGCGGGCGACGTGATCTCGACCATCTCCAGATCGTCCGACCAGCCGGTCAGCGAATGATCTATCCCAGGCGGCAGCAAGTGGCACGAGCCTGCCTTCAGCGTTTCCTCGCCGCGGCCTTCGTACCAGAAGGTGATCTCGCCGCGGGTTACGTAGACGAGTTGAAACTTGATCTCGGGGTGTTTGTGGGCCTCGATCGGCCGGGTACCCTCGCCGGCGCGGATGACATGGGCGTTATAGTCGCCCCCGGTCGCCGCCCCGATGCCGAGGTCGCGGTAGACGAACTCGTTCCGCAACCCGCCACCTTCGAAGTTGCCCTCGTCGTGAACGATCGCAAGCGTTTGCTCATGCGCCATTGCTTCCTCCCTGCAACCGGGCCAGGGCCCATCTGCGCTCCGTCAGCGTCGATTGGGAAGCTATCACGCCGCCGATAGGCAGGCCATACGCGGCTATTGCATTGGCTCAGGCGCGGAAGATGTCGGCCAGCAGATCGACCTTGGCCGTGCCAAACGTTGCGTCCTTGCCGCGTCCGAAGACGATCGTGTCCTGCTGGCTGTCGCGGTCGATCAGCTGCGCCCCCTGGGCGAGCACGGTGCCGTCGGCGACCTTGGTGGCACCGAGGATGGCGCTGTTCGGAAACATCAGAACGCGCTCGCCGATTTCCGGCCGCGCGCCCTTCGACTGGCCGACGGTGCAGTTCTGGTAGATCGCGAAGCGATTGCCGTAGGTCGTGCGCACCAGCACGATACCGACAGTGTGTCCGATGAAAAAGATCTCGGGCAGCTCGGTCGCATAGAAGCACTCGAAGCCGTGTAGCGCCTTGTTCAGATAGAACAGCTTGGTCGCCACGTTCTCGTGCTCGCGGTTCCGCCACACCGTGTTGGCGAGGTAGTAGAGAAACGTGCAGTACTGCGAGGAGTGCAGATAGTCGAAGGCGCTCTCGCGCCACATCGCAACACCGCCAATGCAGCGTTCGAGGCGGCCGAGCGCCTCGTCGAGTTCGCCGTCGATCACTCCCCGGGCGTCATGGACGTGATCGGGAAAGAAGTTGTCGAGCTGCGCCGAAACGTAGTCGAGGAGCTGGGCGCGGGTGGTATTCACGAGTTCCATCGTGGACGCGCCCTTTGCGCCTGTCTGCCGTCAGCCGGCCGCGGCGATCTGTTCGAGCGCAGTATCGCCCGAGCCTTGCTCGCCCAGTTTGCCCTCGAAATAGGCGATTACCGTATCGGCGACCGCTTCCATCGCTGCTTCCTCCATCGCTGAATGGAGCGGCAGCGAGACGATTTCGTCGCCCGCCTGCATCGAGACCCGAAGATTGCCACGCCGGCATTCCCTCAGGACTTCGAAATGGTGGCCGGGCTGCCAGTGCACGCCGGTATCGATGCCGTTCTCACCGAGCTTGGTGCGGAAATCATTGCGCTGCTCACCCGGCACGCGCACGACGAAAATGAAGGGCGTGGCATTCTCCATATCGATTTGCGGCAGCACCAGATCGTCGATCCCGGCGAGACGGTCGAGATAGTAGGCGCAAGTGTTGCGGCGCGTCTCGGCGATGCGCTCGATCTTGGCGAGCTGCTGCAGGCCGATCGCGGCATGCAGGTTGAGCACGTGATAGCGGTAGCCGTGGTCGTTCACATGGAACGTCCAGGCGCGCTTGTTCTGATACATGACGGCCGGCGGCTGGCCCATGCCGAGGATGCGCATCTCGTGCACGCGCGCCAGCTCCTCGTCGTTGTTGACGATGATGGCGCCGGCATCGAGGCAGGTCAGCGTCTTGACCGGATCGAAGCTCAGCATGGTGAGATCGGAAAAGCTGCCGACCATGCGGCCGTTGGGGTCGCGCGAATTGAACGAGTGTGCGGCGTCGTGGATTACGCGCAGGCCGTGTTTGGCCGCGAAGGCCTCGACCGCGTCGTAATCGGCCAGCGAGGAGGCGTAGTCGATGAAGAGCACCGCCTTGGTGCGCTTGGTGACCAGTGGCTCGGCGCTCTGGACGTCGATGGTCAGCGTGTCGGGGCGCACGTCGCACAGCACTGGCTCGGCGCCGGTCTGCAGGATCGCCTGGAAGTCCGAAACGCAGTTGAAGGAGGGGGTGATGACCTCGTCGCCGGGGCCGATATTGGCGACCTCAAGCGCCAGATGAAGTGCCGAATGTCCGGTGTTGACCAGCGCCAGGCGTTTGTCACCGAGATTGAGATGCGCGGTCAGCGCCTGCTCCATCTCGTTCACATACGAGCCCATGCCGAGCCAACCCATACGCAGGGACTCAACGGCGGCATCGATTTCCGGTTGCTCGATCAGCGGCTTGAACATTGGAACTTTGATCATGGTCGTCATCCCCTAGAATGCCCCCGGGATCGGGCGTTACTCGGCCGCCTGGGGCAGGGCGAACTTGCCCTCGCCGCGGAAGCCGACGGTTTCCGCGGGCGAGCCGATATTGATGGAGTAGGCGGGAACCTCATGGCGCACCAGCGAGCCCGCGGCGATGATCGAGCCGCGGCGCAGGATGGCGCCGTCGAGGATCACGCAGTTGGCGGCGATCCAGACATCGTCCTCGATGACGATGCCGCCCCGGCTCTCCAGGAACCGTTGCTGGTTCATCGGGCGGTTGGGATCGCGGAACTCGTGATTGGTCGGCGCGATGGTCGTGTTGGCGCCGATCGCAACGTCATCGCCGATCCGCACGCCGTTGCCGATATAGATCACCACGCCGGAATTGATCGAGCAGTTGTGGCCGATCACGACATCGCCCTCGCCGCCGGCTGGCTTAATCTTGACGAAGCTGTCGATGACGGCGCCGTCCTTGATCGTGATCTTGCTGCCGCGTACCGAATCTTCGATGTCGGCATGCGGCGAGATCTTGGCTTTGGGCGAAACGATCAACATCAAACGGCCTCCTTGAGCTCGCCGAGATCGGACAGGAAGGGGAGATTGGCGTCGCGCTCCGACATGATCGGATCGGGAACCGGCCAGTCGATGGCAAGGTCGGGATCGTTCCAGCGCAAGCCGCCGGCCGATTCCGGATGGAAGGGGCCCGCGATCTGGTAGACCACGTCGCTGCAATCGGCGATCGCCTGAAAACCGTGCGCGCAGCCTTCCGGGACATAGAGCATCTTGTGGTTGGCGGCCGAGATCTCGACGCCGACCCAACTCGCGAAGGTCGGCGAGCTCGGGCGCAGATCGACCACGACGTCGAAGATCGCGCCGGCCGGGCAGCTTACGAGCTTGGCTTCCTCATGGGGCGCGCTCTGAAAATGCAGCCCGCGTATGGTTCCGCGCTTGGTGTTGTGCGACATGCTCGACTGATCGAACGGCCGGGTAATGCCCTGGCAGGCGAACTCGTCGCGGCACCAGGTGCGGGTAAAGAACCCCCGGTGATCGACGAGCGGCTCGGGCTCGATCAAATAGGCGCCGCGAATGGCGAGCTTCCGGAAGTTCATGGCAATACCTTCACATCCGGGATCGGCACGACGAACTTGCCGCCCCAATCGCGGACGTGCCGCATATCGGAAATGATCTCGTCGGTGAGGTTCCAGGGCAGCACCAACAGATAGTCGGGCTTTCGCTCGGCGATAACATCGGGATGCTCGACCGGAATGTGGCTGCCCGGCAGCAGCCGGCCCTGCTTGTGCGGGCTGACATCGACGGTGTAGGGCAGGAGCTCGGGGCCGATGCCGCAGTAGTTGAGCAACGTATTGCCCTTGGCGGGCGCGCCATAGCCGGCAACCGACTTGCCGGCGCTCTTCGCGTTGGTCAGGAAGTCGCGCAGGTCGCGTCCGACGGCGGCCGCGCGGCGGCCGAAGTCGCGGTAGGTGTCCATTCGCTGCAGACCCGCCTTCGCTTCGTCCTGCTTGATCCGCGCGACGTTGCTGGTGGTCTCGCGATCAAGCTCGTCGCGGCAGGCATAGATCCGCAGGCTGCCGCCATGGGTCGGCAGTTCCTCGACATCGAAGATGCGCAGGTCGTGCACCTTGAGGACGCGCTCGGCGACGGTTAGCGAGAAGTACGAGAAATGCTCGTGATAGATCGTGTCGAACTGGTTCTGCTCGATGAGCTTGAGGAGATGCGGGAACTCGATTGTCAGCACGCCCGTCCATTTGAGCGCCATCCGCAACCCCTCGACGAAATCGTTGAGGTCGGGAACATGCGCCAGGACATTGTTGGCAACCAGCAGATCGGCCGTTTTGCGGGCATTGGCGAGCCCCTGGGCCGCCTCGGTCCCGAAAAACTGCACCAGCGTTGGAATGTCGTTGGCCTGTGCCGCGGCGGCGACGTTGGCGGCCGGCTCGATGCCGAGCACGGGAATGCCGCGTGCCTTGAAGAACTGGAGTAGATAGCCGTCGTTGCTGGCAATTTCGACGACGCGGTCTGTCGGGTTGATGTCGAAACGCTCGATCATCGCCTCGGCGTAGCGTTCGGCGTGGTCGAGCCAGCTCTGCGAATAGGACGAGAAATACGCGTAGTCGCCGAAGATCGCATCGGGCGTCTCATGGGCCGGAAGCTGCGCCAGGAAGCAGGTGGTGCAGACATAGACATGCAGCGGAAAGCGCGGTTCGTATCCGGCCGCCTGGTCGGCTGCGATATAGGCGTTGGCCAGCGGCGTCTCGCCGAGATCGACCATCGTTTCGCTCAGCGCCGCGCCGCAGAACCGGCAGGTGCCGGCGGCCTCTATATGGCGCGCAGCTTCACCGGGCATGGCTCAGGCGCTCCGCTTGGCCGCGCCGGGCTCGCGCTTGGGCGCCACGGCGGCCTCATAGGCGGCAATCTGCTTGTCGGACAGGGCCGCCACATCGGCGCCGTCATAGAAGGCGCGATACCATTCGACCGTGCGGGCGATGGCGTCGTCGAAATTCCAGGCGCCGCGCCAGCCGAGCGCATCGGCTGCTCGCGCGCTGTTGAGCGACAACAGGCGGGCTTCGTAGGGCTTGGCGCGCTTGTCGATCTCCCAACCGGCGCCGCTGCCCCAATGGCGGCTCAGCGCCTCGATGACCTCGGCGACCGGCCGCGCGCTGTCTTCGGCGGGACCGAGATTCCATGACGTCGCATAGGTCTTGGCGTCGGCGTGGAGCCGCTCGGCGATGATCAACAGTCCGCGCACCGGGTCGAGCACATGCTGCCAGGGGCGCACCGCGTCGGGGCTGCGCACCCACAGTTTCTTGCCACTGGCGAAGGCCCGCACGGCGTCGGGCACCAGGCGCTCGTCGGCCCAATCGCCGCCGCCGATGACGTTGCCGGATCGGACCGTGGCGACGCCGACCGGCGCCTCGCGCACGGCCAGATAGCTTTCACGGTAGGCGGCGACGGCCAACTCGGCAGCCGCCTTGCTGGTGCCATAGGCTTCGCGGCCGCCCAGACGGTCATCCTCGCGATAGCCCCAGACCCATTCGCGGTTGTCGTAGACTTTGTCGGTGGTGAAGACGACCACCGACCGTACGCTGTCGGGTCGGCGCACGGCCTCAAGCAGGTTGACCGTTCCCATCACGTTGGTCGCGAAGGTATGCGCCGGCTCGTAGAAGGCGGTGCGCACCAGCGGCTGAGCGGCCAGGTGCAGGACAATCTCGGGCTCGGCGTCGTTGACCGCCTGGCTCAGCGCCGCCAGGTCGCGCACGTCGCCATAGATCGAAGGGATCCGGTTGCCGAGACGCGCGGCGTCATAGAGGTTGGGCTGGGTCGGCGGGTCGATCGCAAAACCGGTGACCTGGGCACCCAGACGGTTCAGCCACTGGCATAGCCAGCCGCCGATGAACCCGGTATGGCCGGTCACGAAAACGCGGCGGCCGCGCCAAAACTGCTGCTTTACGCTGACAGCCTGCATGTGTCCCAACTCTGCCAGGGCGCGTCGCCCGAATCCCAAAGGTCGTTCAACAACTGCATTTCGCGGAACGTGTCCATGCACTGCCAGAAGCCGTCATGCTGATAGACCGAGAGCTCGGACCGGCCGGCGAGCTTCTCCAGCACGCCGGTCTCAAGCGCCACGTTCTCGTCCGGCTTCAGCCCGTCGAAGGCGCGCCGGTTGAAGACAAAGAAGCCGCCATTGATCCAGCCGCCCGCGACCTGGGGCTTTTCCTGGAAGGAGCGGACCATGTCGCCCTCGATCGCCAGTTCGCCGAAGCGCGAGGAGGGGTGCACGGCGGTGACGGTCGAGAGCCGCTCGCTGCGCTCATGGTGGGCGACGAGGGCGTTCAGATCGACATCCGCCAGCCCGTCGCCGTAGGTGGCGAGGAAGGTGTTGCCGCGAACGTAGCGCAGCGCCTTCTTGATGCGCGCGCCGGTCAGCGTCTCCGCCCCGGTATCGGCAAGCACAACGCGCCAGTCCTCGGCGTAGCTGTTCGACAGTGTCTCGATATCGCCGGAACGAAGGTCGACCGCGACGTCGGAATGGTTGAACTCGTAGTTGAGGAAGAAATCGCGGATCGCTTCGCCCTTGTACCCCAGGCACAGGATGAAGTTGCGCACACCATAGTGGTGGTAGTGCTTCATGATGTGCCAAATGATCGGGCGGCCACCGATCTCGACCATCGGCTTGGGCTTGAACTCGGTCTCCTCGCGCAGCCGCGTGCCTAGGCCGCCGCACAGGATGACGACGTCCAGGTCGCCCAGAGGGCGGGAATTGGGCTGGGCTTGCTGACGCCTGGCCATCGCGGTCTGATCCTCCTCGCCCGGCCTCAGCGCGGCGCGGCGCATCTCATCAAGCGCCGTTTCGCGCCGGCCGCCTTCGTTGCCGCGGCCGCGGCGCCGGGTTGGAGGTCGATGATCGCGCGTCATGGTAAAGTTTCGCTTAAGCCACGGGTGCCAAAGCTAAAGCTCGTGCTGGATCGGATAGGCGTTGTTCTGGCTGACATGCTGGAAGGCCCGGCGCGTGCTGGCGTCTATGATCACCGGCGCGCGCAGATTGACGGTCAGCTTGGTCGCCTCGGCGGTCTTGCGCACCGTGACGATCAGCAGGACGAGAGCGTCGTCCTTTTTGATCGAAAGCGTTTCCAGCGCGGCGCCCAGATCGTCTTCGTGGATGTGATCGGGCAGCGCCTCTTGCGGCAGAACCAGAAATCCGACTCCCGATCCGTCGAGCGCCTGCATGAGCATGAAATTGCCCAAGGCAGGATCGGGCAGACTGGCGAGCGCGAACTCGCTGACGCCGCCGAAGCCGAGCAGGCCATTTGGGAAGGTCAAGGCAGTGTCCTTCCGGAACGTCATCGGCCCGAATTGGGTATCGACGGTGACGGAGTCCTCCAGCTCCGCTTTCGACGCGGTGTCTTGACCCGCCGCGACGGCTGCGTTGTTCTCGAGCATTGCTTACATCTCCCTCATCAAGTAAGCGGTCGGCGCGAGCCCTCAGGGCTCAAAGGAAATTCAACAAGGAAATCGAACGCATCTGCGCCAAGGCGGCGAACGATGCTTCCAACGAAGATTGGTCGGCGGTGAGCAGCGTGATCGCCTCGGCGAGGTCGGTATTGGCGAGGTCGCCGATGGTTTGCTCGGTATAGAGAAGCGTCTCGGCATGTACCGCGTTTGCGGTTTCCAAACCCTTACGCGCCGCTCCAATGCCCGCCACAACGAGCGGCAATTCGTTCGCCGCCTCTTCGCCGAGGCGCAATGCCTCCTCAAGGCGCGCGAGATCAGGAACCGGCGCAACGACCGCGGTCGAAACCAGATGCAAGGTGCGGATCAGCTTTTCGATCGCCGGGTCGTCGGCCGTCACGCCATAGTTGATGGTGAGGTCGGTATCCGCGCGGATCGACAGGACCTGCTGGTCACCCTGGTAGTAGTTGACGTCCGCAGTGCTGGGATAGGCGCCCGGTGGAACCAGGAAGGCCGCATCGTTCAGGTCAACCGGCGCGGTATTGGTCTTGGAGCCGGAAAACAGGAACCGTCCATCGACCGAGACGTTGAGGATCGAAGAGACCTGGGCGATCAGATTCTGGGCCAGCACGTCGATCCCGGAAACCGGAGCGTTGCCGGCGTTGATCGCGCTGACGAGCTGGGTTCGAAAATCACTAGCGATCTCACCCAGCTGGCTGGCATTGGTTTCCATCGCCTGCAGGCGCTGGTCGACGATCGTGTTGTTCTGCGAGAACCGGCTGAGCGCCACATGGGTCGCCTCAAGGTTCACCAGGCGCTTGGAATCTTCGGAAATTCCTGAATAGCGCTGGGCGTTCACACCGCTGGTGATGGCGATGTTCTTTTCCGCAATTCGTCCTTGCAGATTCTTGATCTGGTCAAGGGTGAATTGCTGCTGGGCTAGGGCTGTGACGCGCATGGCCTATTCCTTCGATCGTCGAAGCGCTACGCCGCGATCTGGTTGAGGGTGTCCATCATTTCCTGGGTCACGGTGATCACCCGCGCGACCGCGGAAAAAGAATTCTGCAAAGTGATCAGGCTTGCCATTTCCTCGTCGACATTGACGCCGCTGAAGGACTCCGCGCGAAACTTGATGTCGGCGTGTAGCACTTCCTTGAAGGCGATCTGGTTTTCCGCCTCGGCTGCTTGGGTGGCGTTGAACGACAGGATCTGCGAGGCGTAGTCGGAGATCTTCACGTTCGTGGCGCCAAGCTCGCCGGTGGCGGCGAAGGAGATGGTGTCATTGAATTTGTCCGCGAGACGCTGGGCGACCGTGATCCCGCCATCGGTGATCGCGGTGTCGCCGGCGAGCGCGGCTGTCGCGGAAAATTCGGTGTGCGAGATCAGCTCAGGTGTTCCAACAATATCGGCCCGCACCGCAATGTTGGATGCGAGATTGACCGAGGCGTCGCCGACGAAGAAATCGTTGAGCCCGAAATAGTGCGAGAAACCCTGGGTGCCGACCGCCGTATCGTTCTCGTTGATGACGACGCCATGGGTCGAGACCGTTGCGTCGATTTGCAGACGGCCGTTCACGATCGCCGCCGACCCGTTGGCGCCCAGCGCCGTATCGATCGCGGTGACCAAGGCTCCCACGGTGCCGTACAAAGCAAGATCGAGTTCGACCGGCGGCGCCACGAGATCTCCGTTGGCGTCCGTGATTGCGATCCGCGTGGTCCCGGTTCCGGCGAAAGCGTCGCCACCGGCGACGGCGCGTGTGCCGTTCAGCGTGTTCGGGGGCGGAAAGGCGGCGCCGTCGTTGTGGATCGCGTTGATCTCATTGAAGATCGTGTTGGCAAGCACGTCGATCTCGGCGGCCAAATTGGGCAGCGTCGTGTCGCGCATGGTGATCATGGCGCCAATCTTGCCGTTGGCGATCTCGGTGGTGATGTCGATGCCGTCGAGATCGATGCCGTCAATCGGGCCGGGATAGGTCACCGATACGTCGAGGCCGGCGGATGCCGTGTGGGTCAATGTCGGCACCCGGCTGTCGACCAGCACGCGTCCACCTTCGGTTACCAGCACGATTTCACCCGTTGAGCGCTTGAAGGTGCTGAATTCGAGATACTCGGCGACCGCGCTGATCGACTTGTCGCGCTCGTCTTCCAGGTTCGCGATGGGGAGGCCCGCGGCCAGATCGCGGGCAATCTGCGTATTGAGCTCGGCAATCTCGCCGACACGCAGATTGACGGTGTCGATCGCAGCGGTGATGCCCTGGTCGGCATCGGTGCGCATCTTCTGGATTTCCAGCGCCATCGTGTTGAATTGTCGGGCAAGGGTCTGTGCTGCCTGGACCGTGGCGGCGGCGCGCCCAGCATCTTCCGGCGCGGTTGCGTAGGCTTCGAATGCCCCGCTCAGCTCGGTGATGCGCGCGGTCAGCGACGTCCCGCTCGACAGCGAGCCGAACAGATCCTGCATCCGCACGAAGAACTCGTCATCGACCCCCAGCCTGCCAAGATCGGAGGTTTGGCCGCGCAGCTCGCGCACCAAAACGTCGTTCACTTTCCGATTGATGTCGGACAGGTCCACGCCGACGCCCTGGCCGGCGATCAGGATCGGCAACGGCGTCACCGACTTCCGCGTGTATCCCTCGGTGTTCGCGTTGGAGATGTTGTTGGACGTGATCTGCAGCGCGGACTGTACGGCGGTCAGTCCGGTAAGCGCGGTGCTGAGCGAGGTCGAGAGGCTCATCGGCCGGCCCCCTAGAGACGTTCGTCAAGGGTCAACGCGACCCCTTCGCGGGCGCGCGCATCGGTAGCCGTCGCGGTGCCGTCGGCGGCATATCCCTCGGTCCGACCGCGCTGCTCGCTGACGATATCGACGATCGCCTGCATCAAGCGTTGGTTGGCTTCCTGAGCGGCGTGAACCGCGATTGCGTTGGCCGCCGCCGCATCATCGAAGCGGTTGACGGTCGCCCGCAATTCGTCGCGGATGGCCTGATCAATCGCCGCCAACTCGTCGCCGCTTTTGTTGAGAGCGCGCATGCGCGCTTCGTAGGCGCGGGTTAGCTTGAGTTTTTCTTCCTGCAGCGCGGCGATTTCGGTGATTTTCATCTCGCGCAGCAGTGCGGTCTCCCGGCCCAAAAGCGTGATCAGGCGGGAGGCGATATCAATCAACCCGTCAATCGAGGGGCGAAGGTCCGGTCCGTCGGGCGACCCGGCAAGAGCAAGGTTTCCGTTATTCATTTCGATTGTGCCTCCTGCAACTGAATGATCTCGCGCATGACGGCGTCGGCGATGCCGACACCGCCATTGGCGACCATCGACTTGCCGTATTCCTGGACCATCATCGCGCGATAAGCGTCCTCGCCATGACCGCCGCCGAACATCTTGTCGGTCTTGATGCCGGCGAACATGTTGCTGAGCATCTGCGAGAGAAAAACCGCCTCGAATTCCTCGGCCGCCGCGCGTGCCTTGACCAGGTCAAGACCTTTGGCGGGCGCCTTGGGCTGCGTGCCCTGGATGGACAGCAGCGATGTCTTGAGCGCGTCGGTGCCGGCATCCATCACCGCACCTCGATATCGGCTTGCATCGCGCCGGCCGCCTTGACCGCCTGCAGGATGCTGATGAGGTCGCGCGGCCCGATGCCGAGCGAATTCAGGCTGGCGACCATCTGCTGCAGCGTGACGCCGTTTTTGAGGATACCGAGCTTGCGATCGGTCTGCTCGGCGACCTTGACCCGCGACCGGGGCACGATCGCGGTGGCGCCGCCCGTGGTGAACGGGCCCGGCTGCGAGACCTGCGGGGTCTCGGTGATACGGATCGTGAGGTTGCCTTGCGCGATCGCGACCGTGCTGATGCGGACCCGGTCACCCATCACGATCACCCCCGACTGCTCGTCGATGATGATCTTGGCGACCTGATCGGGCTGCACGGTCAGCTGTTCGATGTCGGTCAACAGACCGACGATGTTCGTGCCGTAGCGGGTCGGCACGCTGAGCAGCACCGTCGCGGGATCGAGTGATTTGGCGGCCGGCGTCTTGAGCCTGCGATTGATCGCCCGAGCGATGCGGCGTGCCGTGGTGAGATCGGGATTGCGCAGGGCGATCTTCACGCTTTTCAGCTTGGCGAGATCGAAGCCGACCTCGCGTTCGACGATGGCGCCGTTGGCTATCCGGCCGGTTGTCGGCGTGCCCTTGGTGACCGATTCGGCCTCGCCCTTGGCGCTGAACCCGCCGATCGCGACCGGGCCCTGGGCCACGGCATAAACCTCGCCATCGGCGCCGAGCAGCGGCGTGACGAGCAATGTGCCGCCCTGCAGGCTCTTGGAATCGCCGAGCGCGTTGACGGTGATATCGAGGCGCGTGCCTTGCCGCGCAAAGGGCTTCAGGGTCGCCGTGACCATGACGGCGGCGATATTCTTGGTGTCGAGCTTGGTGAGGTTGTCGCGGGTGTTGACGCCGAGGCGTTCGAGCATCGCCACCAGGCTCTGTTGTGTGAAGGGCGATTTGCTGAGGGTGTCGCCGGTGCCGTTCAGCCCGACCACGAGGCCGTAACCGACCAGCAGGTTCTCGCGCACGCCTTCGAAATCGGCGATATCCTTGATCCGCGAGGCCGCCGAGGCCGGGGCCGCCAGCGTGAGCACGGTGAACCAAAACACCGCCGTCGCCGCGGCGAGCCGCAACAACGTCGATCCAGCCGACCGTGTCCGCGAATGCGATCCGGAAACTGCCTTCATTGACGGAGTCCCACTGTCCTTGCACATTTGTTCACAGCTCTTGAAGCGAAAGTCGTGCCATCCGGGATGGCTTGTTAACTCATTGAAATTAATGGGATTTTTGAAATTAGGGACTTGTGCGGATTGGAACTCGCGGCAATCGATGCCCAGCTAGGTAATTCCTGCCGGGCGGGATCCGTCGCCTTATCGAATGGCGCCGCCGGGCGCCACCGATTGCTGCCTGCGGGTGATTTCGGCTTTCAAGTCGGGGGGGCGTGGGTCAATATTCGATGGGAGAGTTGCGTTGGGGCGTGCCATGCGTGTATGTCCGGCAGGTTCGGGCCGCGCAGACAGGTGTCCCGGCGTCGGCCAGGGCGGTGGTCGCCGCGCGCAAGGCAGCAAATGCATGGGAAGCGCATGTCGGACGTGGAAAGCAAAATCCGGGAGATCATCGCCAAGGAGGCGCAGATCGATGCGTCCAAGCTCACCCTCGACGCCAATCTCGCCGATCTCGATATCGAATCGATCGACCTGGTCAGCATCATCTACAATATCGAGGAGGAGTACGACATCTACATCCCGCAGGATGATGAACAGTTCAAACTGGAGACATTCCGGGATGTCGTTGACGGCGTGAACGACCTGATCGGCAAGAAGGGCGCGGAGCCCTCGTCGAGCGCGGCGTCCTGACCGAAAATATGCGGCGCGTCGTCATCACAGGGGCGGGATGCATCTCGGCCCTAGGCTCAAACATGGATGCAATGTGGGAAGCGCTCGCCGCCGGGCGCAGCGGAATCGCCACCAGCGATCGACTGGATTTTGACGGCCTTCAGATCAAGAATATCGCGGCCGTCGAGGACTTCGATCCGGACGCCCTGTTCGACGCCAAAGAACTGCCGATCCTGGACCGCTACACGCAATTCGCGCTGGTCGCGGCGCGCGAGGCCGTAAGCCAGTCGGGTCTTGAATTTTCTGCTGAGCTCGGCGCGCGCACGGCCGTCATCACCGGCGCGGGCTCAGGTGGCATGACCACCATCGATGCCGCCTACAAGCGG
>Ga0209633_10001724_pt1 | contig 22016 bp, 23 predicted proteins | sample Cruoilmetagenom1_FD_187290 | JGI IMG/M metagenome (GOLD analysis project Ga0209633, IMG submission 187290) | Oil polluted marine microbial communities from Coal Oil Point, Santa Barbara, California, USA - Sample 1 (SPAdes) (version 2) | ecosystem: Environmental > Aquatic > Marine > Oil seeps ... | reverse complement strand
GAGCGATAACGATCGAACTCTCCAAAAATGAGAAGGCAAAGAACGCACTGATCGGCCTGATCTCAAATGCGGGAGATCTGATGAAAGAGGTAAATAAAACCCTGATGGGAGAGTAAAACGATAAAAAATAAAAAAATAGAAAAATAGAAAGCAAAAAGCAAAAAGCAAAAAGCAAAAAAAAAGGAGGTAAAAAATGGCAGATGCAATATCGGACATGGTGAGAATAGGCGCAGATCTGGCGAAATCTATGAAGACGGAGGATATCATGGCTCTGATAGAGCCAATACGCGATATTCTCGATCAGGTGAGCAAGAACCCACAGGTGATGGAATCAATGCTTGAAATATTAAAGGAGCTCACCTCTGATGAGAGGATATCTCAGGGAATATCGAACCTGCTGTCTTTAACAGGTCCCTCTGTTAAAGCAATGGGGAATGCCCTGAACTCTGAAACCGTGGCTTTCCTTCTCGAAATAGTGAAAAACAAAGAGGTAAAAGAGGGAATTGCTTCGCTCTTATCTGCGATAGATCCGGAGGTTCTGGGAAATTTGCTACCGGTGATCGGATCCGTTCTCGGAGCGATAACGATCGAACTCTCCAAAAATGAGAAGGCAAAGAACGCACTGATCGGCCTGATCTCAAATGCGGGAGATCTGATGAAAGAGGTAAATAAAACCCTGATGGGAGAGTAAAACGATAAAAAGGCTGGAGATGGATGAATGAAAAAAGGTAAGAAGGTTTTAGTAACGGGTGCGTGCGGCTTTGTTGGAGGGCACCTGATCGATCTTTTGCTCAAAAAGGGATATAAAGTGAGGGGGACGGACCTGCAAAATGCTCCCAGGAAACATGTTAAGGAAACCGGGATAGAATTTATGCCCGCAGATCTTACGAAACCAGAAACACTACCACCAGTGGTTAAAGATGTGGACATAATATTCAACCTTGCGTCTGCTTTCAACTATTATACGCCCTGGGAAGTGATGGAAAAGATCAACGTACAGGGGGTGAAGAACCTGTGCAATGCCGTAGTAAAACATAATCCCGATGTAGAGATCTTTGTCCATTGTAGCACCGGAGAGGTATACGGATACAATATGTTCGGTAAAACAACAGAACTTTCCCCGAATGGAGAATTACTGGAAGAATGCTCAAAAACTCCCGGAGAGGCACCCTATGCAAAAACGAAATGGCTGCAGGAGCAGGAGGTGTGGAAATATTACAAGGAAAAGAAGCTTCCAGTTACAGCCATAAGACTCGGGACAGTCTACGGAAAAGGTCTATTTTTTGCCAGGTTGATTAACCTCTTTGCTGACATTGCCGTATTGGGGATATTTCCAAAAAATCTGAATTTTAGATGGCCTCTCGTTTACGTAAAAGATGTAGCCAGTGCAGCTTTATTCCTTGCTGAAAGGAAGGAAAAAGCGGTCGGCAAAGCATTCAACGTTGCGGATGATCAGAATTACATCTTTTCAGACATGATCTACGCAATTGCCGATTATCTCCACATGGAGCTCAAAGATCTTCCAATACCGCCAATGAGTGTCGTATGGAAAGCGGTGCCCAAGGGGGAAATTGTTCCCGAGATCGTCAGAGCTGCCTACCTCACCCTGACGGAAGAGATCAAGGAGAAAGGAGACAGAGTGTGGTTTGATTACAATCATGCAGTGCCCTATATAGAATTGATACTTGGTGTAAAAGAGTGGGCCGACAATTTCAAGTATTCTAACCGAGGACTCAAGGAGATGGGCTGGAAACCTCAATGTCCCAGCTTTATGGACGCACTTCCAGAAATGATGGAATGGTCTAAAAAAGAGGGGATACTGGTGAAAAAGCCCGGATTGAAACACCTGGCAACAAAAGCACTCCTGTTCTGATTCTGAGGTGCCAAACAAATGTGTGAAGAGATAAAAAGGGTGGAAAGCGAGCTGCTCAAAAAGAGCGGCAAAGATTACAAGGACTTTGTGCCAACTGTGTGGAAGACCATAAAGGAAAAAGAGGTGGAAGACTACCTTGCTCTTTTAAAGGAATCGCCGGATTTTGTTATAGAGACTATAATAAAGGTCATACCGAAAACCGGAGAGTACATTCAAATTTGTGACCCTGAAGATGACCTTCTCATAGTAAAAGACAACCTTCCTGCAATACTGGAAAAAATAGAAAAATATGGAATAGAGAAGTTTGCTGATGAAATTAAAGATCTGGAAATTTCTGACAGATTCGTGGTGAGACTTCCAGAGATGATAGGAGAAGTGGAAAAAGCTCTACAAAAGACCGATCCGGAGATACTGAATTCATATGGAAAAACATTCAAAGAGCTCATGTTTAGCTCAATAATACCTTTTATGAACCGAAGCAGTCCATCGTTTACAAAGTTGCATAAAGACATAGAAGAAGCTTTTGACAAATTGAAGGGGGTTACCCTTACGATAGGCTTTGATCTAAAGGACATGGATTTGCATTTAAAAGAGAAAATCGATAAAGGAACACTCATCATTGAAGAAGGACTGGAAAACACGGACGTAAGAATGACTGTTTCGACGGAAGCGATTCTCGACACAATTCCCGTGATCCTATCGGGTAGCAAATGGAAAATGACCAGGTACCTCTTAAGTGGAGCCATACCGGTAAAAGGATCAATTGTAAAAGCGTTGAATTTGATACCTTTTGCCCTCAAATTGAGTAAATTGATGAGCCAAATAAAATAGGTGGTAAAAATGGACGAAATCCAGGATCTGTCGAAGTCTATGTCTGATCTTCTCGAACATGCACTAAAACCGGAAATTTCGGGGAAACTCTGGGAGATCATTCTCGAACTCCTTGAAGATGAAAAGGTGGTGAATCTACTTGCTGCCTCGATTTCCAACCTTGCTCCGGTGATAGACACTTTAAGAATGACCCTGTCCGAAGATGAATTGGAGGCTTTACACAAACTTCTGAAAGAGGAGAAAGTGAAAGAGGGGATAAGATCATTACTCGAAGTGATTGTTCCAATAATAAACAACCTGGATGTTTTGCCTGTTTTGGTCGCCAATCTTTCCCCATTGATTACAGAACTGTTAGAAAATGAAGAAAGAAGAAAAAATGTGGCAAACTTGATTGGAAACAGCATGATACTGATCAGTGAACTTGCCAAAGCAGTTGTGAGGGGATCTTCGTGAATGCCATAAGCACGAATAAATTGAGAGTCCTGTTATTCGGCTGGTGTGGCGTGGGCAATACCGGCTCAGAGGCAAAATTATTGACAACCATAGAAGACGTAAAAAAAACAATAGGTAAAGACAGGATTGAAAAGATCGGCGTGGTATCGGTGGGCCCCGTCAATGAGAGGAGATACGTAGAAGACCCAAACATAGAGATATATTCTTTTCTCCCGACCTCTGAGGGAGGTCTGACAAGTCTTTATAAGCTGATCGCGGGAGAAAGATGGGATCTGCTTTTTCTCTGTGAAGGATCCACCTACCTTGACCGATACAACGATCTGTTTTTGTGGGCTTTTATGATGGCGGCAAGAATACAAAAAATGAGGGGGGGCAAGGTTGTTGGTTATTCCAATGATTGCGGTCATCTGAAGCCATACAACCAGAGAGCAGCAAGAAACACTCTGAACAATTATGTAGACCTGCAAATGATTCGAAATCCGGATGCCAGGACAAGAATGGAGCAATATGGTGTGAAAAGAGAGCTTCATCTCACCGCTGATGGCGCATACCTCTATCCTCTGCCTCCAAAAGAATACAGAGAAAAGTTGCTAAAGGAGCTGAATCTCGGGGACAAGCCCATCATTTCAATAGCCACCAAGGAATTCTTCGTCCTGCCGATGATACCAAAGCTGTATCCGGGAAAGGACAGGGTTCCTCTCGATTGGCTTTACAGGAAAGAACTGGGTTATACTCCCATGATCTCAAAGGAGGCGTATGTTCCAAAAATATACCTGGAGATGCGGGAGGAGAAGCTGAGGAAGAGCGAAGAGTACAAAAAAGAAATGACCCAATATGCAGATTATATTGTCGAGAAATTTGGTGCGAATGTTCTGCTGATCGGAATGGCCTCTTTTGAGGGAGATGACACGAATGCCAGAGGGATACATGATTCGATGAAAAACAAAAAAGACGCCAGATGGATACCCTCTCACGTTTATAATGCGAAGGCCATCAAAACGCTACTTTGTTCATCAAAACATTTGATCACAACCAGGTACCATGCATCGGTGTTGTCCTCCATGGCGGGTGTTCCCATGATAGCCATTTCCTCAGACACGCGACTGGAAGCGGTGTTTAGAGAACTGGATCTAATGGATCTCTATCTGGAGGTTAAGATAGATCCTCCCACGATACCGGAGAATTTATACGACATGCTAGTGGAAAAAACAGAAACACTGGTGAACAGAGAAGTGGAAATAAAAAAGAAAATAAAAGAAGCGGACAAGAATTTTGTTAAAAGAGCGGAACAGAACAGCATTTTGCTCAAACAGTGGTTTGACAAAGAATTTGAGAGATAGAAGAAAGCTGTGTGAGAATGCAGTTCTGTAAAAATTTGAATGTTTGCATGATTAAATGCTTGAGTGGGTCATCAGGCTGAGATCAATTAGGTAAAATTAGAATGTAATGGGTAAAACTTGGAAATCCAGGTAATCTCTCTTTGTAGCTCACCGATCGACTGGAAGATCATGCTTTTCTCCACGCTGCTCAAATTTGAGTTGCTAACTGTGCAAAAAAGTTTTTTGAGAATTTCATAGATCTCTGTGCCTTTTATTTCATCCATCTCTTCAACCTTCATTTATTTCCACGACCCCATCCTCAAACTCTATGATGAGAGTTTTAACCTTTCCATGATAAAGCTCCACTCTGTCAACCATTCTGCTTACCAGATCTTCAAGCTCCCTTCTTTCAACTCTATCCGCGGATTTACGAAGGGGAAGGGTAGAGAGTTTCAGTCGATCCATTCCAGCTCCCGCCCTGGAACCTTTGCTATGCTCTCAACCCTTTCCTCAGTTAGCGCTTTCCGGCTGTAGGGGCCAAGAATGTTCGGAGAATGGACTCCGGTTATTATCGCCATCACCTTTACTTTGCCTTTCATCTCTTCGCATATCCTCGTACCAAATATGACATTTGCATTTGGATCTAAAGCATCCGTGAGTCCGTCAGTTATCCTTGCTGCTTCTTCTATGGTTAGATCCTCGCCCCCACTTATGTGTATTAAAGCTCCGTTTCCATGAGTGAATTCAACCTCAAGCAATGGTTGGTTAAGAGCTGCGTTGACAACCCTTCTCACGGTTTCATCAGCACTACCACCGTGCTGGGCTTCTCCATAGAGCATAACAGAAACTCCGCCACAAGCCGTTATGGTCTTTACGTCTGCAAAATCAAGATTTATCAGTGAGGGTTTTGTTATGGTTTCGGTTATACCACCTACGGTTTCCGCTATCAGCTGGTCTATCACAGAAAACGCTGCGTTGACCGGTAAGTCCGGGAAAAACTTTAAAAGCTTATTGTTATCAAGTATAACTGTCGTATCACAAACTCCTGAAAGCTCGATCAGTCCTCTATTCGCCGTTATCAGTCTGCCACCTCTTTCAACATTGAATGGAGTCGTTACCATCGCAACAGTTATGGCTCCAGTTTCTCTTGCTATCCTTGCAACAATCGGAGCTGCACCAGTCCCCGTTCCCCCTCCAAGTCCAGCGGTTATAAAGACGAGATCACTTCCTTGAAGAGCATCTTTTATTACAGAACCATCGATTTCTGCACACTTTTTGCCAATCTCGGGGTTTCCTCCAGCACCAAGTCCACGTGTAACAGTTTTTCCAATCAATATTTTTTGATCGCTTCCTACCGCGTTTAGGTGCAGTGCATCCGTGTTTAATGCTATGGTCTTTGCCCCCATTATGTTCATCTGTTTCAATCTGTTTATGCTGTTATTGCCAGCTCCTCCGCATCCAATCACAGCTATTTTCGGCCCACCAAAGAGCCCATCAACTACCACTTCGTTTTCCTCTGCAGCATATCTTATCGCATCCCCGATTATTGATTCCATCTTTTCCCTCCTGATTGTAATTTTTAGGTTTTTTGTCCCATCCTCTCCTGATCTTTCTCGATTCTCAACTTTTCATGTACTCGTTTTCGGCTTTTTCAGCTTCAACGGTCTGGGCAGCAATTTTTTGTAGCTTCTCTTTAGCTTCAAATGTGTCAGCTATCTCTTTTACCTTTGAATTGATGAAACATTTGACAGCTTCCCTCACTATGTCAGACCTGCTTCTGTATTCCCCTATGACTACGAAGTTGTCCATGTCGTTAATCATTTTTTTGGGTAAACGAACGGTTACCCTGTCTGACAGATCTTTTTTCACCATATTCCCTCGTATGCTTTATGTCAGCCAATTGTCTGACAATATTTAGTATTGTAATTGATCTATATATATTACTTTTGATAACAGAATTGGTAAAGAATATGATAAAATATATGCAAAGAGATATATTATGGTTTTCTATTAATCCATAATGATTGAAGTTTATGCCGATGGTGCGTCAAGGGGCAACCCTGGAAAAGCGGCAGCAGGTTTTTCTGTATACAAAAATGGAAGAAAGGTCTATGAAGACTCCAGATTCGTTGGCATAGCAACAAATAACCAGGCAGAATACATGGCTATGCTCTTTGCTACAGAGAAAGCAAAAGAGTTTGATAACGAAGTAATGTTTCATTCAGACAGCGAGCTTCTAATAAAACAGCTCAATGGCACATACAGAATCAAAAATAGAAGGTTAAAAGAGATTTTTTTAAAGATAAAAGACAATGAAAGATCTTTTTTAAGAGTCGAGTACAGAAATCTGCCAAGAGAAAACGAAAGAATTAAGTCAGTGGATAAAGGATTGAACGTGCTTCTGGATGAAATAACTAAAAAGGAGGATTGGTGAATAGGATCCAGAAACCGAGCCATGTTAAAACATACAGCGCTCCCGAAGAGAACCAATCCATGGGTTTCATCTCTTCTCTCCTTCTAAAATAGGCTATCTGCAAAACTATCGCAAAAAGCCCAATTATGAATGCGGGTGGATAGCCCCAAAAGCCCCACAAAACTCTTGAAACAAAGGCAATTACAATTCCATAAATAAAAGCAAATGTCGCAATTCTCAAACCTCTCCCGGTGTCTTTTATGTACCTGTCTTCGTCAAAGTCTGGAATTCTGAACTCTCCGCTTTTATCTTTTCGTTCTTTTTGTTGCTTTTGTTTCTGAACCATTAAGGCTAATGGTGCAGTTTTTATTTAAACCTTTTTCAATTTTTTCTTAAATCTTTCAACCCCTCTCCACTTTATAACCTCTACCGGAAAGATGTACTCTTTTTCTCCAATGTTTAAATTTTCACCTTCAAACTTTAAAAAAGAAACTTTAATGAGTTTTCCATCGGCTTGAAGATCCATGTTATGCTTTTCCTTCCAGTATCTGATCTGTTTCTTTCTTTCCCTCGGATCTTCGTATGGATCACTGGTACAGATTGCTATCGTAGATCCCCATGGATGAACCACTTCCCCCATTTTCAATGTGTATCTTTTTCCCTGATCTTTATTTTTCATTTCATCCCCCTTAAAGCAGGCGCGGGGAGCGGGATTTTCATGGGGTTGCAGGTTTTGAAAGGGTGCAACCCTTCATTTTGAACCCACGTGGTGCCAAGCACCAACAGCTTAGCAGGCTGTCGCCTTACCAGTCTGGGCCATCCCCGCACACTTGCAATTATTTTTCTATTTAATTAAACTTTTCTTTAAAGTTCTATTTTCTTTGAAGTTCTTTCTAACCTGATCTCCGCTTAACTAACCTAGAATACAATTAGAAACATTTAAAATCTCTCATACTTTTTCCCTATGAGCAGAAAGCCGAGGTGACAGAGCGGCAATGTGATCGCCTGCAGAGCGATTTTAAGTCGGTTCAACTCCGACCCTCGGCATCAAGTTCTTTTGGCAAAGGAGAAGCAAAAGAAAGGCAAAGGAGAAGCAAAAGAAAGGCAAAGGAGAAGCAAAAGAAAGGCAAAGGAGAAGCAAATGAAAATAAAAGGAGTTCTCAGTGGAAAGTTTGATGAATGCGAAATAAGAGGCTGGATACATAGAATAAGAAGCAGTGGCGGCCTATTATTTGCCGTAATAAAGGATTCTACTGGCATGATCCAAGTGACTGTAAAAAAGAGTGCGAAAAAAGCGTATGAAAGTGCTTCTTCAGCAACGATTGAAAGTTCCGTTAGAGTCAAGGGGAAGATAAGAAAGGATGCAAGGGCACCTGGTGGCTATGAGATTGAGTGCGATGAATTTGAAGTGATCTCTCTTGCAGAGAAATTTCCGATTCAGAAAGACTGGAGCGAAGAATACCTCCTCGACATACGACATTTATCAATAAGGAGAAAGAGACTCACAAACATCTTTAAGATCAGGTCTCGGGTCTTCCGGTCTCTGAGAGATTTCTTTGATAATGAAGGCTTTTGTGAAACTCAGGGGGCAATGTTCGTCACAAGCGCTGGTGAAAGCGGCTCGACTCTCTTTAAGGTTCCATACTTTAATAAAACTGCATATCTCACGCAGAGTTCCCAATTTTACCTGGAAGCTTTGATCTATTCTTTAGAAAAGGTTTACACCATGGCTCCAAGCTTCAGAGCGGAGAAATCGAGAACAAGGAGACACTTAACAGAGTACTGGCATTGTGAGGCTGAAGCTGCATGGTACAGCAACGAGGACATGATGAAACTTGAAGAAAAGATGATCGATTGGGTTATTCACGATGTTATTGACACGAAGAAAGAAGAATTAGAAGAGGTTGGGAGAGACGTTTCTGTTCTTGAGAGAATAAAACCTCCATTCGAAAGATTAAGGTACAGGGACGCTCTAAAAGAGCTCGGAATTACCGAGGAAATAGAGTTTGGAGCTGATGAAGAAAGAGCACTTGGCATAAAAAGGGAAAAACCATTCTTCGTGGTTGACTTTCCCCGGAGTAAAGGGTTCTACCACAGATTGAACCCTGAAGACCCGACAACTCTTTTGTGCCACGACATGCTTGCCCCGGAGGGCTACGGAGAGATCATTGGAGGGGGGGAGCGTGTATGGGATTTGAAAGAGATCCTCACCAGGATCAAAGAGTTCGATTTGAATGAAAAAGATTATGAATGGTACATTGATCTGAGAAGATATGGGAGTGTTCCCCATGCTGGATTTGGTCTTGGCATAGACAGGTTCATCCAGTGGATCACGAAGAGCGATCACATAAGAGAAACAATACCCTTTCCGAGAACGATCAACAGGATCTATCCGTGATCCGCTTTTGTTGCTGATCGCCGATTTAAGGAGATCAGGGGAACTCTGCCCTATTTACCATCTCAGCATTTTGTGAATCATGTTAGAGCATGATGATTCAGGATCCTCAGTTAGCACCTTAAAAACATCTTCTATCGAGATGTATTGTATGTTTTCATATCTTTTCTCCTGGGACTTAGGTCCAAAGAAAATGAGAGCGGAATCTTCCGATTTGTAAGACTTCAGTTTATCTATCTTTTTTTCAATTTCTTTATGATGTGTGCTGCCGGTAACTTGTGCAAAAATATTCTTGCCCTGGCTGTCGATTCCAACTATATCTACATCTTGTAAAGTTCTTCCAATTGGCATTAAAAGATTGCTTAAGACCTTTTTCATCCTTAGATATTCATAGCATATCACTTCCAATTGACTTGGGTGTAAAGACCCCACTTCACAGGGAACTTTTTCCTTTCCTAAAATAGCCTCCAAGTATTTTTGTGCCGAAGGCCAGTCAGTGATTGTCGTTAGTCTCGGCTGGATTGCAGCCAATAGGGGATAATCCCGATAATAAACTTCTCTTGCATTTTTCAATTGCACAGTTTTGTAGATAAAGCCACCAAAATCTTTTGCCTCTACTTTTGAGCCAGACTCTATTTCTCCAACAAGCATGGAGCCGGAGTGCACTTTAAATTTAGCACCCACAGCGACACCCACAATAGCCCCAGATTTACAACATCTCCCCAATCTTTCCAACGCTTTTTTTCCTGCGCTGTCATAATCTTCAGGTTTTGTGCTCGGTTTATTTTCAAAATAAACGGCAATTAACCTTTTTGACCACAATTCATCTATTATTTCATCCGTAGAACTCATGCTGTGTCTGATAAATACGGCTTGCATTAACTATACCTCCAGATCATTGGTTATTTCGTAAAGTATATTTTTTCGTTCGAATTCACCCGGGGCCATTTTGTGTAATAAATTTACCATCATTTGCCTATATTCAACCACAATATCTATAACCATTTTCAAATCTCCATTTGAAAAATTTTTATCCGGAAATAGAATCTTGGTGAGCCCTGCAGCTAATCGGTATACCCCTATTTCATCCCTTATGGTTACATTTTCTAATTTAACTAAGCTTCTGATTACGGGTGTGAAGTCTACTTTTCGTAATTCGTGCAGGATCTCAGAAAAGAAATCCACAGAAAAACCATAGTTCCTGGATAAGTGCACCTCGCTTTTCTTGATCTTTAAAATTTCCCAACCCGGCAATACACCATGAATACGATCAAGAAAAGCGGTATCGTTACGCATAAAATCCGGGAGTTTATAATTTATGTCTTCTATTGGTATATAACCTGATTCGGTAGGTCTAATATCAATATTGCCCATAAAGATCAGGGAACACAGAGAAGTTCCTTTTTTAGGGCCTCTTTCAAAATGCCCATCAACCATATAATCTTTTAACTTACCCATCATCTCGCTGGGGTCTGAAAATTTTAATCTGGCTATCTCATCGAATACAATAGAGTCTTTCATTCCTATTTCGCCAACCGTTCTTCTCGCGATGTTGTAAAATAACTGTGCTGGAGTCATTCTTCCACCTGAAATTATCCTCGTATAAAAAGAGATGTTCCTGTAGAAGTAAGTCTTTCCCGTGGCTCTCGGTCCGAACTCCATCAGGTTTATGTTATTCTCTAGCAGAGGTATGAATCTAGAAATTAAAAGAAGTTTCTGTCTCTGCGTATATATCTGTGGGTTTAATCCTATTGTATTTATTAAGACATCCATCCACTCTTCGGTCGTGAATTTTTCCCGGTTATTAACAAACTCATTCATATTTATGCTTGAAACGTGGAAAGGATTAAACTTTTCTATCACCACGGGAAGAGTCAACTTCTTTCCTTTTTCATCAATAAGAGGTTCTGTATATCTAATTGTAGCCATGCCCCAAATACCTGTAGAAAGAAGTTGTGGGTTTCCATCCACAACAGAATCTAGAATCATCACGTTTCTTAGATTTAAACTCGGAAGAACTGATTTCCGAATCTCATGCTTCTCATCAACTTCTACCTTTACTTCATCAATAATTTTATGCTCTTGACCCTTAATAATGACTTTATCCAAGATCACATCTCTATCCTTTGCTTCAGGATAAAGCGTGTTAATTAATTCTACAATTTTCATCAGTTTTTCATTGAATGTTTTCTTGTCAGATTCATATGATATTTTTGTCAACAGATGTTCGGACACAAACTTTGGGACTCGTCGTATATCCTGCATGTTAGCTATACCTTTGTCAACAACATATTCAGGATAGTAATACCGCAGTTTAGCACTGAGTTCATCTTGATTTACCATAATGCCTCTTTCTCCTTATTTTGTGCTCTTATGGACGCCGTCATCATCTCTCCTTAAAGCTCTTTAGCATTGCCGTAATCTCAGGTCTAGTTTCTGGCAAGTTCCTGGTTATAATCTCCCAAATAATACCCAGATCAACTCCAAAGTATTCGTGAACTGCAATATTCCTTAGCCCAATCATCCTTTTCCATGGAATATCAGGATACTTTTCTCTGACATCCTCCTGAATATTTCTCGACGCTTCACCGATAATTTCAAGATTTCTTATAACTGCATCTACAACAATCTCATTTTTTACAAACGTCTCATAAGTCAAACCGTTTATATAACGCTCAATCTTATCCATAGCTTCCAATACATCTTCAACGAACAGTTTGTAAGTTCTTTTTTTCATGCGTACACAACCTCTTTCAAGATTTTATCTTTTAGTTGTGGTTTTAGGGCTTTCACTGTAACTAAATCCACCTCTTTACCTAAAATCTCCTCCAAAAATTCCTTGAAATCGACAAATTCCCAGCCTATAGGTTCATAAAACTCCACCAGGATATCCACATCACTTTCTTCAGATTCTTCTCCTCGCACGTAAGAGCCAAAGATCCCTATCTCTTTCACCTTAAACTTCTCCCTCAGGAAAGGTTTAAATTTTTTCAGTGTTTCTTCTATCTCTTCCTTTGCTTTCATCTCTCCTTTCCTCCGATCTTGATTTACCATATTAACACCCTATTATAATTTAGCAAATTCCTCTAATAATGTTTTTTTTCTCTTATTTTCTACTCTTATTTTTTCAATATATTCTCCCCATTCTGTAACTTTGCCTGATTTTTTATATAGTAACTTTACAATCTTACAATATTTTACAGCTTGTTTATATGCGTCCCGTCCGGTTCTACCGGTAAATTCTTTTACTATCATTTTGTACAAATCTAGCGCGTCTTCGATTCGTGATTCCTCCGCAATTCTGGCAACTTTTACGATACTATCTGTGCTATGTGGGAATTTCGATTTAACGAGTTTTATAGCAGATTCTAATTCATCTTCTTCAATAAAAATGTCTAAAAGCAACCAGGCTGGACCCGTGTGCTCGACATGGGCTAATAATTTTGGTTGAATTTTTGGCCAACGGTTAAGCTTTTTGCTGACAGACTTTATCGTCTTATACGACTCTAAGCTTGCGTGCTCAAAAAAGTCGTTCAGGTAAATATTCAATGCATCGGTATCCATACCCTTCACCTCATAGAGGCTAGCCAGTTTTTCTTTAACCCTATTACGCTCGTATTTCTCACATTTTTCTATCCCCTCGAGGCAATATCTTATCGCATCATCTGTTTTACCAGAGTCTTCAAGTCTATTGATTAAAGTAAAAATATTATTACCCAGAAACCGCTCTCGAGTTAGAAGTTCTAACGAACGCTCGCTTTGATCTTGCAATTCGTATAAACCCAATAGAAACTCTACAACCTTCTCTCTTTGATATGCCATGTGATGCGCCTCCGAATCTTCGTCATAGGTAGATACTGGATATGCGACTGGAAATTCCTTCATTTTCTCGATCGCTATCTTCTCAATGTAGTCGTAATCCTCGGGCTTTGAATGCTTCCAGATAAGATCTGTTATAGCATCAGAAAAGCCATAATCTTCTTCCAGGTATAGATTTATCATTTCTCCGATAAACGACTCTCTTCCATTTTTGTCACGTAAAGTGTGGTCTAAACATTCCGAATAGATTTCAAAACACTCATCAATAAATTCACCCAGCATACCATCTGAATCATCGGAATCCCCCTCTGTTTCTATCGCATTATATATCAGAGGCTTCAGTACCGCTATAGCATTTTCATACTCATCATTTTGAATATAACGTTCAGCAGATTCTTTGAACCGCTCGATTTTTTCAATAAGCTCATCCATGTGATAATAATCCCAATAACCTTCTCTTCGAGGATATGAACTAATAGCGGCTTTTATCTGACGTTCATATACTTGAGGATCTGCTGCTGTTATGGATTTCTTTCTAGGTCTGAGATCTAAACTTTGCAGTACATTTGGATCCTTACATATCATCCTGGTGATAATTTTAACTAAATCTGTTTTACTTTTACTTTTAAGTAGAGTCACAATTTCTTCAATATTAACAAATATCTCACTATTATTAACCCATGTATACAACAATGCAATAGCGTGTTTGCACACCTCACCCTGATATGGGCAGGAGCATTCAACCTTTATTTCGCCGCTCTCGATCTTCGCTGAGACGCGATAATTCTCAGGTAGCGTGCCTTCACACTCGGCACGCAGTACATCGCCGTCTATAATAGGATTGACGATCCGCCCCTCATGGAAATACGCTGAACCTCGAGATAATATACTCTCACTACAGAGCGCTTCTATGTCTTTTTCTTGCAATTCAAAAAGCGCTCGAGAAGCAGTCAGATCATCCTTATTTACCATTTTTCATTACTCCAGCAAATCTTCTAACTCTTTATCAAACTCAGCTTTCTCTTTCTTCTCCTCTTTCCCTTTTTTGACGTACAATGTTCTCTTTTCTGATAATGTTTTTCTCTCTTTCCCAATATTAAATTCCATAGAAAAGCTCATCTCATATTGTCCGCCAGTCAATTCAGGTAAATTGAACGATGCAATTTCTGATGTATTTGAACCTACTTTCTTTGCATCACATTCAAAAATCTTATCGCCTCTCAAATAAACTACCAATTTTACATTTCTCGTAGTTTCATTTGTATTGTTCATAATCGTTACTCTCATCTCGGCAAGTTTTTTCTCTTTGATTAGCAATGGTTCAACTTTGATCTCTACAGGTTTTAGAGAGATCGGAGTGATCTTCTCGATCTCTTCCTCTTCTTCTGGTGCTTCGCCTTCTTTTAAGATCATAAGGGTATTTTTAATTTCTTTAAGTTCTTTATCGGTAATGCCGTATAATTCGGCTGCTGTTTCGTCTATTTCTTCTTCAATCCTTTCCAAGTCCATTTCTAAATCTGCTCTGTTTTCTTCATGAATTTTCTTTGCGAGTTCATGGGCTTTTTTGGATAAGTTGGAGAGTTTTTGATGTAAAAGATCTTGTGAGCTATATTTGGGGAGATATATCTTATCTAATATATGAGTAGAAATTGCAGTTTCTATTACATATGAAGCTACAATTAATTGAGAAATGCTTGAGTTCAAAATAGCGGAAACATAATGTGCTTCATCCCTATTCTGAAATGGGACAAGCATTAACTTTTCATTTGGTATCGGTGTTTTTAAACCTAAATATTCGTTATCAATTGGTTCTAGTACGACTGTAGAAAATTCAGCCTTGCCTGAGATTTTCCCAGCGATGTATTTCCATACAACTTTATATGGCGCCATAGAAGGTGAAGCATTGAATAACCAATAGAAAGGTGGAGATTTTCTCTCGGCAGATTCAAATGATTTTTCTCTGTAAGGTTTCAATTTTGATTTATACGGTTCTCCTCCCCTATTGATCAACCCATTAAAGAAATTTGAGAAATACCCATAACTATTCGGATATTCAACTTTAAGTTTAGTGTGGGAAAGAGTCTCGCCTTTTCCGTTGGTAGGAAGAATAGCATAGCCTAATTCCTTACTGGGATACCACCTCTTAACGTCTCTCCCCCTGATTAAAGGATAAACTAGATCTTTCTCCACAACTTGTTTTACTTCCTTTACTTTTTTCTTTTGACCAGATAATTGTGGATTCCTTATCAATGGAGAATTTGGTTGTTCAGAAATTATTTCTATCCAATACACCCCATTTAAAGCAGTATTTACTCCTTCATAGGCTCTATACCATGAGCTCTCTCTAATCACCTTTGATATAGCACTAAACGAGCCTTCTGTCCCAGTCATCCAAGGAGTCTCTGGTTTTTTATCCTTAATAGGTGCCATGACCATTTCAAATTGTTTTGTCATCTTTTCAACTTCGCCCAAGCTTGCATCCATGGGCATACCCTTGCTACTCGGATTATGCCACATAGTGCAAGGTATTGGAAACTTGGTTTTCCAACTTTTTTCTATAACAAACATTGCAGTCCTATTTACTGCACCCTCGAAAGGATATAATTCTACAAGATCGTGCACCTTCACCACTTTACATGGCAATTCACGCCCTGCAATGACTTTTCCTTCTGCTAGAAACCTTCTGAAACCTGCTCCTGCTTGCGTTTTGAATGCCGTAAATGGCACTAAAAACGCATATCTACCGTCATTTTTCACATATCTATCTAAACATCGTGCTGTGAACATCATTGCCATATCTCGTTTTACTTTACCCAAACCCATACCTTTCGTTCTCTCAAGTAATCCATAATATTTCCAAAGCCCTTTGGTTTCTTCTCTATAATATTGGGGCAAATTTTCCCAGTTTATCCACGGTGGATTTCCCACAACAAAATCAAATTTGCCCATCAACAAAGGGGCAAAAGAATTCTTGAGCAATCTGGTCCAAATCTTATTTTTACCCTTTTTCTCTAGTGACAAGATTTTCCAGTAAAGTCTAACAATTGAGTCTATACTCTCCTGCTGTAATCCTTTTATTTTCTGGACTAAAAGCTTCTCAAATTCTGCTTTTGCATACCTATTCTTCGCACAACTTTCTATTAAACTCAAGACATACGATAATAAATTTTTGTCAATTACTTCGTGAGGGAGCCAGAACTCGCCTTCAGTTGTTTTTAGGTAAACTTCCCACCGGTTCTCATAGGTTTTCTTTCTGCTTACCAATATAGAATCTGCAAGATATACAGGTATCTCAATACCTTCACGTGGCCTATATCTCAATAGATCAGATAACGCAATGAGATAATTCGCCTTAGAGGCTTGGACTGCAAGTGGATTTAGATCTATTCCTTTTACATTCTCAACTATTCTCTTAAGAAGTGTTCTTTTATCAACAAATCTTTCCTCCGCAAAATCTTTGATTCTGTTTATTGCCAGAACCAAAAAAGTGCCTGAGCCGCATGCAGGGTCTAATAAAGACTTATCAGGATCTCCGTAATACCCTACATCATCTAAGAGTAACTCGGCAAGCCAATCTGGTGTAAAATATTCGCCTAACTTATGTCGAATATCCCGGGGAACTAAGTTTTGATACAATCGTTTGAATAAATCTCTCACCCGCTCAGGGCTCAATTCTACAGTTGCGGGCTCATAATCCAGCAATTTTTTAACAACTTCATTTATGCGAGACGCCAACTCATTATCCCATTCATCCAAATACCAGGCGAAATAATCAGCCTCCAGAAAATTTTTAATCCCAACAGTGTTAAATATACCACCTTCTTCTAAATCTTGCAGTTCTGATAACATATCCTCCGATCCTTTGTAGTATGCTTCTTCAATTCTTTTCAAATATGAGCCCAACAAACTGTCTGCGAATAAAGTAACGATCTCGGAGGTCAAAAGCTTCATCTGAAGGGTGTAATATGTATGAACCGAAAACATCAGTTTTTCAACATCGACATCACTTTGCCCTTTAAGTCCATAATAATCTATTAACCCTACCATTTTGTCCTTTGAATAGGCACAAACCTGGGAAAATACCCGTTGCCAATCTTCAAATAACATGAGACTTCGTGAAGATTTCGGCTTAGATATAGTATTATATAATTTCAAAATCAGTTTTTTACTCAATTCACTTCTTGGGCCAAAATCTATCAGTAGCTCTTCAGCATCAATTGGTTTTCTTTTCAATCCTCTAATTGCCTCTAACACCCGCAACACGGTTCTTGGACTGATTTCCAAAGGAACATCAGGCTCTTCCCACTCATCTTTTCTGTACCGAATAAACGCTATTTTATAGCCATCTAAAAGAATACCAAAATACCTCCCAAAATACTGAGGATCCATTGCCTCTTCGGAGATATACCGCTTTACCTGCTCTTTCCCTTTTTCAAAATCTCGTTTGCTGTCTAATTTTAGGGGTGCTTTATACTCGATTATGACAGTTCCATAGAGGGCATCTTTTCTAATACCTGAGATTTTATGAGAATGCTCATAAGATGCCCATTGAATCTTCCACTTCTCCAATACGGGTCTTAACGTAGATTCCACTCTTATCTTTAGCTCTTCTTCATTTCGTGCTTCAGACGCGTGTTTTTTTATTTCAATACATAATTTACTAACGTCCACGTCCTCCAGCCGAATTTTATCCTTCATTGCGATTTCATCTTTTATCACGATGCATCAACTCTGCCGTTTTATTTGTGTTTTTTTTGTTTGCCATTTGTTTTTAAAACCTTCATTTTTTTATTGATTTTTTGTGGTATTGTTTGTATCCTTCTGAATTTCAATTTTCCAGATAATCCTCTGGATCAAGCTTCATCGGCAATTCGATCTTTTTGAAGCTTTCCCTATCCCTGTTTAAAGGAATTGTGAGATCAAATCCGATCTTTGTGGTTTCCCTGGTCTCCGGGTTCGCTGAGGGATCGAGAGAGGATCCTATCTGCCTTGTTTTCACGACCAATCCTCGATCTCCCTGGAATCTTGTGGTCATGGCCCATTCCACCTCTGCAGGGTTGTGAACGTCTATGTCTTCATCGACGATAAAAACGTGCTTCATGGATTTATGGCCTTTGAACGCAGCCTCTATCGCCTTTTTTCCATCATCATCGCTTTTCTTTTTTATGCTCACGACTCCGTGGAGCCAGGAACATCCTCCGGGCGTGATATAAACATCTTTGCAATCACAAACCTGGTTAACCTCTTTGAAGATCGTTGGCTCTTTCGGCATTCCCATTAATTCTTTGTGCTCCAGGCCCCCCGGCAGCAAGGCGTGAAAAACGGGATTTTTTCTCACAAATATCTTTTCTATTCTTGCAACTCTCTGCTTTCTGACAATATCCTTTGTTTCTGTCAGGTCAACAAATGGCCCCTCATCCTTCATCTCTCCGGTAAAGCTTGCAATCATAACAATTTCACTTTTTGGAACTCTGAATCCATTCAGCTCGATGAGATCTGTTTTTTCGATCGCATTTGCTATGTTCAGCTCGCTTTTGCCCAGTCCCACGGATATGGCGCCGGCAACGAGAACCTGAACTGGTGCACCTATGCAGATCGCAAACTTTTTTAGTCCTCTTTTTATGAATTCATCGAAGTTCCTCGGCAGAATTCTCAGAACCACTTTATCCCGATCAATTACCATCATCCTGTGGTACGAAGCGTTAATCCCCAACTCTTTATCCCGGGCTATTACCACTGCAGAAGCGACGTATGGTCCGCCGTCCTGAGGATAATAGGTAAGTATCGGCAATTTGCTCAGATCATTTTCTATTTCCGTATAATCGGTACTCTCGACCAATACGGGTTCTTGGGGGTTGTCTATTGCGTGTGCCAAAGTGTGCATTATCTCTTCCTTTTTTATCCCAAGGCCCGTTGCGATAAACTCTCTGGTCGAACAGACATTTGCCATCACCGACATGGGATGTCCTTTTACGTGCTCAAAAAGCAGCGGTTTATCAGGGAGCATTCTCATCAAAGTTGATATTTCGTATTTTGTGCTCACCTCTTTCTCTATCTTTATCAGCGCGCCAGTTTCATCCAATTTTTTTACAAAATCTCTAAATTCCATCTTTTCGCCTCCTTTACTTTATTTTTTTCATTTTATTTTCGTTTATTTTATTTTTTTCATTCGTGTCCAACACCTATCCTCAGAACATCAAATCCTTTGTTTGTAAGAGCGTTTGCCACCCTTTCTTGTGCCTCTCCGGGCGTAAGAGCGACCATGCAGCCTCCCACCCCTCCACCTGTGACCTTTGCTCCAAAAGCGCCGTTGTCTCTTGCGATCTCAACCATTTTATCCAGTGTTTCCGAAGAAACCTCGATCTGCTGCAGCAGTCTGTGATTTTCATTCATAAGATCTCCAACTCTCTTCAGATCATTTTTTTCTAAAGCCTCTTTTGCTTTACCCGCTAGTTTTTCGGCCTCTCCAAAAATTCTATCATATTTCTCTTTGTACTTTTCTTTTCTCTCTCTAACGCCTTCTATGACCTTTTTTGTGTTGGCAACTATGCCGCTGTTTCCAAGAACCAACTCAAAAGGTTTGACCTTTATGGGTTCAACCTCATTTCCATTGTCACCCTTTTTGAACCATATCAAGCCACCATAGGTTGCGGCCGTGTTGTCTATGCCAGAGGGGGTCCCCGCAAATGCTTTCTCGGCCTCATAGGCTATCTCATTTATCCTTTCATTAGAAAGATCAAGTTTGAACTCATCGGACAAAGCCCTTGCTATGGCAACAGAGTTCGCTGCGCTTGCCCCTATTCCACTGAAGGCTGGCAGATCTCCTTCAAGAACGATTTTTGCGCCCGTTTTCAGGTTCATTGCGTTTAGTATTCTGTTTACCGCTTCCCTTTGCTGTGCTTTTTTCGATTCCGAATATCCCGCGCTCCCTTTCCTTCTGTCTTCTATATCTACAGCAATCAAATCGCTTTTTTCGACCCTCGCTATCGTTCTGTAGTCTATTGCCGAAACTATGGCAGGGATCCCATAAACAACAAAATGCTCATTGAACAATATTACCTTTCCAAATCCGTGTCCGATGCCCATAAAAATAATAACAATGCTCATATATGGTTTTTTTGCTTGTATTCATTTGTATTCTTATCTTATTTTTTTAGCAATCTGAGACTCTTTGTTACTTTCTGGTTTATGAAATGAAAAGGATTTTCTGCAGGCTCTCTAGGGTCGACTGCTATCGTTATCAGGGTTAATTTTTTCAGGTTGCCCCAAATCTAGAAGGCGTCTGCATAATAAACGAGATCAGGAGAACAGGCAGCATGAGAGCTAACATTGTGATCTGTATAAGCTCGGGAATACATAAAACCTTTGCCATGCCGGTGATCATGCTCCCAACACCAAAGATTACAGCCTAGACTGGGGATAACAGAGCATTTATCAAACCGTTTGGTATAATGAGAAGGTTGAACATCTGATATACTGACACAACTCCGGGCAGGTGGAATGGCATCATCACAATTCTATGAACCAAATCATATGCGGTATTAAGACAGCCAATGGTGGTAGTAAATGGCAGGGGAATGATCTTAGATATGATCCTCAACAAGAAGAATGAGTTTGTTAGAGCTGGTATGCCATTTAACAGCTGTAACAATTGAACTGCAAGATGATCCATGCTTCCAAACACTTTCAAAGTGTAGGGTACTAAAGTAACCAACGGTGTCAAGATCGGTGATAAAAGAGCAAAGAGAGGGATCAAAACCGGTGATCCGATAACAACTGCAAGAGGAGCTAAGATTGAGATTGCTCCTGGGATCGTTTTCATCATGGCTAATATCGGGTATATGAAGAGCATGAACAGATTCATTGGTGGCTGCACAAACAGAGAGGAAAGATAACCCTTTAAGAATAGTAAAGGTGATGTAAGAAGTTTTAGAGGTAAAGTTAGCACTCTGGGTAATCTATATCATTTTGTATATTTATACCTTACGATTTTAAATTTTGTTTGTATTTTTGGAGTCTTAAAGTTATATTTGTAATTTTCTTCTTTCCACTATTATAAAAAAGTTGTAGATCTTCTGTTTCATTACCTCTTTCCTTTCCATTTCTGTGCCCATTGGTTTTGTTCTTCCCCTTCTTATGGCTTCAAGGATCTCTTCGCCTGTTTCCCCCTCTACTTCCGTGTAAGTTGCGAAAAGAAAGTCAATGACGTGACAGTCGCTGCCGCCGGTTTTGGCAATGTTCAGTTTTCGTTTTTCACCGAATCGCATTGCCTTTTCATTCTCCTTTTTTGTGCATCGTGCATTCAGGATCTCAATTCCATCAAATTTAGAATTTATCTTTTTTCCTATCCCGTTTCTCAGCCTAAAGGGATGAGCTGCTATCGCCACTCCTCCCTGATCTTTTATGATCTCAACAGTTTCCTCTGCTTTCATTCCTTTTTTTACATCTTTATCTATTCCCAGAGCAAGCAAATGCCCATCAGCGGTGCTCACTTCCGATCCCAGGATGATCCTTTTGGAAAACCTTCTTCCCACCAGAGAGCCCTTTATACAGTCATGATCGGTTATCGCTATGAAAACTTTCCTTTTTTCGGCGATTTTGGCAAGATCTCTTGGAGGGGTCAAACCGTCTACGGAGTATGAACTGTGAACATGGGGATCCAGCATCGTCATCGTCATCGTCATCGTCATCGTCATCGTCATCACCATCATCTTATCTTCGCTCCGTCCTCTATTTCGGCAACTATTGGTGTACCATCCTCGGTGACGAGAAATCCCTTGACCACGCGAGCTTTTCCACCTTCAACGCACAGATTCTCTTTCTCCAGATCCTCTATCTCAACTTTTTTCTTCAATTTACCGTAACCTATACCAACCCTTGTTCCCGGTGGCTTAAAGGTTTCTGGATGTATTA
>Ga0209633_10001723_pt1 | contig 22019 bp, 22 predicted proteins | sample Cruoilmetagenom1_FD_187290 | JGI IMG/M metagenome (GOLD analysis project Ga0209633, IMG submission 187290) | Oil polluted marine microbial communities from Coal Oil Point, Santa Barbara, California, USA - Sample 1 (SPAdes) (version 2) | ecosystem: Environmental > Aquatic > Marine > Oil seeps ... | reverse complement strand
GCCAGGTAACGGCATCGGCGATGATCGTGTCCGCCTGAAGGCCGAGCCGAGATAGGTTCGCCGCAACGCGCGTCATGCGCGGAGCCGAGCGGTCGACCGCGATCACCTCGGCACCCGCCGCGGCGAGCTGCGCGGTCTTGCCGCCGGGCGCCGCACAGAGGTCGGCGACGCGCTTTCCAGCGAGACCGCCCAGCAGGCGCGCCGGCAGCGCCGCGGCGGCGTCCTGCACCCACCAGGCGCCGTCGCGATAGCCCGGCAGCGCCGTGACGTCGCCGATATGCGGCCGGCGCAGACTGCCCGTGGGCAGAAGCGCCGCGTCAAGGCGCTGGGCCCAGTCCTCGGGATCGCGGCGCGGCGTGATGTCGAGCGGCGGCTCGCCCAGATGCGCCGCGGCGATCGCCCGGGCGATAGCCTCACCGTAGCTGGCCGACCAATCGGCCCACAGCCAGTCCGGGGTGTTGAGGCGCTCGGCGTCCTGCGCGGCGGCCCAGCCGCCGCCCTCGCGCGCGAGCCGCCGCAGCACCGCGTTCGCCAGCCCTTTGAGGCGCCGATGGCCGGCCGCTTGCACCATCGCGACCGTTTCGTCGACCGCCGCATGGGGCGCCGTGCCGACAAAGAGAAGCTGGGCGGCGCCGAGCCGCAGCAAATCGCGCACGACGCCGGCGTGCTTGGGAATGTCTTTTTCCACGCATCGGCCGATCAGCTCGTCCAGCTGCGGCAGACGTCGCAGCACCGTCGCCACCATCAGCCGCGCGAAGGCGCGGTCGCGCGGTTCGAGCGCCGCCATGCCCGGATGGTCCGCCAGCGCATCGCCGAGCGCCTGCTTGCGATGCAGGACGGCGGCCATGAGATCCAGGGCGACGTCGCGCGCGCTGACGTCTGGGGTATTCGCTGCGCCTGGCGCGTTCACCCCCACGGACCCGCGCGTCGGCCGCCGCGCACGACCGGCGGCACACTGCCGCCCCGCGCACCGGCCGGCGCCGCGCCCATCGCACCGGCCAGATCGCGCAGACGCGCCACCCGGTCGGCCGTCGAGGGATGGGTGGAGAAGAGACTGGCGATGCCGCCGCCGGAGAGCGGATTGATGATGAAAATATGCGCGCTCGCCGGATTCGCCTCGGCGGTCCGATTATGGATCTCGTGGGCCATGGCGTCGATCCGCCGCAACGCCGAAGCAAGCGACAGCGGCACCCTGCTGATCTCGGCGCCGGCCTTGTCGGCCTGATATTCGCGCGACCGGGATATCGCCATCTGCACGAGCACGGCCGCGAAGGGCGCCAGTATCATCATCGCGATCGCTCCGATCAGGCCCAGCGGATTGTCGCGCCGGCCGCCCAAGAAGATCGCGAAGTTGGCGAGCAGGCCGATAGCGCCGGCGATCGTGGCGGCGATGGTCATGATCAGCGTGTCACGGTTGCGGACATGGCCAAGCTCGTGGGCCATCACCCCGGCCACTTCGTCGGGTGACAGGCGATCGAGCAGCCCGGTGGTCGCCGCGACCGCAGCGTTCGCCGGGTTGCGCCCTGTCGCGAAGGCATTCGGCTGGTCGCTGTCAATCAGATAGACGCGCGGCATCGGCAATCCGGCACGGTCGGCCAGGGTGCGCACGATCTGGAAGAACTCCGGCGCGGTCGCCTCGTCGATCTCCTGGGCGCCCTGCATCGAGAGCACCATTTTGTCGGCGTTCCAATAGGCGAACAGGTTCATCACGCAGGCCACGGCGAGCGCGATGAGCATGCCGGCTGTGCCGCCGATCAGATAACCCACGCCCATGAACAGCGCCGTGAGCGCGGCGAGCAACAACGTCGTTCGGAAATAGCCTGCCATATCTCCCTAGGGCTCCCGTGAGCGCCCTTGTCCCTGCTCTTCTGTGCCTGGCGGTTGAGCCGCCTTACCTGGCCTCGTCACACGAAACACGTATAGGACGAACGCCGCCTTTCAAGGCTTGGCGCGAGACCGTTTCTCGTCCATATCTTTGCCATGACCGAACGATCCAGCGACCCCAAACCAGACGAGCCGCGCAAGCGCGAGACGCCCCGCCCCGAGGGGCCAGCCCAGCCAAAGTCGGGCCAGGCAAAGTCGGGCCAGGCAAAGTCGGATCAGCCGGCGCCAACCGTCGAGGAGATCGGCGGGCGCGACGGCCCGGACCCGACCCGATACGGCGACTACGAAAAGGACGGCCGCTGCGTCGACTTCTGAGCCGGCGATTGCCGCCCGGTACCGCCACATCGCCGACACCGTCCCGCCCTGAATCCAGGCAACCCCTGCTATTGCGGTAATGCACGCGCGGTCGATTCGGTCTCGGCCACGCAGGTCGCGATGATAGGGTTGGATTTTTCCCAGTTAGTTCTTGCTTCGTTCTGTTTTGTTAGCTAGGGTATAGCGAGAAATGGGATAAATAACCCCATGTGTGTCTCCTGCCCTAAGCAATGAATTGGTCTTTTCCATTCCATCCACAGGCGACGTGGATGCCGGGGACTTTTTGCCCATGATGCCCAAGCGCGGCGCTACCCGGACTGGCCAATCACCCATTGTCGTGGTGGTTCTGGCGGCTGTCTGGCTGTCGGTGTCGTCGGTCCCGGTGGCGGCGCGCGAACGCCTGCTCGGCCCGGTCCAGGCCGATGTCGTCAAAGTGCGCGACGGCGACACGCTGGTGGTGCAGGCGCGGATCTGGCTGGGTCAAGTGATCAGCACGAAAGTCCGCCTGGCCGGTGTCGACACGCCCGAGCTGCGCGGGCGCTGCCATCGTGAACGGCGCATGGCCGAGGCCGCGCGCGAATTCGTCACGCGCAAGATCAACGACCGCCAGGTAGCATTGCGCGACGTCCGCTATGGGAGATATGCCGGCCGCGTGGTGGCGCGGGTGATTACCGCACGCGGCGAGGATCTGGGCGAGGCGCTGATCGCCGCCGGGCTGGGCCGCCGCTATCGGGGCCGGCGACGGGGCTCCTGGTGCGAGCAGGCGCTGGGGGGCTCTCCACGGCCATGACGTTCGAAGCGCCCAACGAAAACGGGGCGCCTCCACCGAGGCGCCCCGCTTGTTCGTTGGTGGTCGGCTCCGCTTTGGGGGAGCCGGACCTGTCTTGTGGTCTTCCTGGCAGTCTTCCTAACGGTCGTCACCGAAGCTGAGGCCACCGGAGCCGCTCGACTTCCCGGTCGCCCGGGGCTTGGACTTGATCTCCTGGGTATGACCCGGGCCGTATTTCGGCGCCGCGCTGCCGCCACCGGCCGTCTGGGCGCCGCCCTTACGATAGCGGGCGTTCCAGAAGTGCAGGCGCACGCCGGTGCGGTCGCCGGGATAGAACAGCATGCCGTTGGTGCCGCGCACGATCAGCTCCATGCGGCTACCGTCTTCGGCCGGAAGCCAGCGCGCCGTGTCGATCCAGCCGAAGGGATCGCGGCGTTCGTTGGAGCGGCCGTACTGGCCCTCGAGCTGCTTGGTGACGGCGTTCGCCGTCTTGGTCAGCCGCTTGGCGTGGGGGATGGTGCCGTTCCAGTCCGGCCAGCGCACGATCACACGCTGCAGCGCATTGTTTCGGCCGAAGACCAGCTCGACATCGGTACGCAGCCCGCCGACCTTGCCGCGCGCCACCATCCGCTTGCCGCGGTCGCGCCTGACCCATTTGCCCCAGGCGCCGTTCTCGGCGAGCTCGCGCTGCGGGCCCTTGACGACGCGTCGGACCTTGAAGCCACGGGTTTTCAGAACTCTCTTGGCCTGGCCTGGCGAGCTGCCCCAACGCAGCCCGGCGAATGTGTAGGTTTCCGTCGCCTGAGCGAAGCCCGTCCAAGCGACCAATGCGCCCGCGGCAAGCGCCCCGAGCGCCGAAAAACGAAATGTCTTCCTCGCTGAATCTTCTTGGTTGAGCATTCTCTCACCCTGTTATCTGCGCCGAACCCCAAAATGACAGCGCTTTTGCATGGACCCGTTCACCGCCGCTTATTTTTCAACGTCGACGGACCATGCCGGTATACCGCGCAGCATATAATCAACTGTTAAGCAAAGGAACCGTTTAAAACAAATTTAGCAAGTACTCCGCCGGATTCAGGGCCATTTTTGGCCACAATTCAGGTCTTTGGGAAGTCTTTCGCAAACGCTCGCACCGACGTTCCCGCGGATAGAAAAAATAACTGCCGGAGCGAACCGGCCGCGAGCCCTGCGTCGCCGTTCAGCGGTTCATGCGGTTATCGACCAAATCATCCACGACGGCCGGATCGGCCAGGGTGGAGGTGTCGCCGAGATTGGAGAAATCGTCCTCGGCGATCTTGCGCAGGATGCGGCGCATGATCTTGCCCGAACGGGTCTTCGGCAGGCCCGGCGCCCACTGGATGAGATCGGGCGAGGCGATCGGCCCGATCTCCTTGCGCACCCACTGGACCAGCGCCTTGCGCAGCTCCTCGGTGGGCTCTTCGCCGACATTCAGCGTGACGTAGGCGTAGATGCCCTGGCCCTTGATGTCGTGCGGGTAGCCGACCACGGCAGCCTCGGCGACGCTGTCATGGGCGACCAGCGCGCTTTCGACCTCGGCGGTGCCCATGCGGTGCCCGGAAACGTTGATCACGTCGTCGACGCGGCCGGTGATCCAGTAATAGCCGTCCTCGTCGCGCCGGCAGCCGTCGCCTGTGAAATACTTGCCGTTGTAGGTCGAGAAGTAGGTCTCAACAAAGCGCTCGTGATTGTTGTAGAGCGAGCGCATCTGGCCGGGCCAGCTGTCGGCGATGCAGAGATTGCCTTCGGCCGCGCCTTCGAGCTTTTTGCCGTCGGCATCGACGAGCTCGGGCATGATCCCGAAGAAGGGCCGCGTCGCCGAGCCGGGCTTCAGCTTGGTCGCCCCGGGCAGCGGCGTGATCAGAATGCCGCCGGTCTCGGTCTGCCACCAGGTATCGACGATCGGGCAGCGCTCCTCGCCGACGACATGGTAGTACCACTCCCACGCCTCCGGGTTGATCGGCTCTCCCACGGTGCCGAGTAGCCGCAGCGAGCTGCGGCTGGTCTTGGTGACCGGATCGTTACCCTCACGCATCAGCGCGCGGATCGCCGTCGGCGCGGTGTAGTAGATGTTGACCTGGTGCTTGTCGCAGACCTGCCAGTGCCGCGAGGCGTCGGGGTAGTTGGGCACGCCCTCGAACATCAGCGTCGTCGCGCCATTGGCGAGCGGCCCGTAGACGATGTAGCTGTGGCCCGTCACCCAGCCGACATCGGCCGTGCACCAATAGATGTCGCCGTCGTGATAATCGAAGACGTATTGGTGGGTAAGCGAGGTGTAGACCATGTAGCCGCCGGTCGTGTGCAGCACGCCCTTGGGCTGGCCGGTCGACCCGGAGGTGTAGAGGATGAAGAGCGGATCCTCGGCGTTCATTTCCTCGGCCGGACAGTCGTCGGCCTGCTTGGCGACCAGATCGTGCCACCAGATATCGCGGCCGTCGCTCCAATCGATGTCGCCGCCGGTCCGCTTGTAGACGATGCAGTTCTTGATGGACGGGCAGGAGGCGAGCGCCGCGTCGGTATTCGCCTTCAGCGGAACCGACCGGCCGCCGCGCAAGCCCTCATCGGCAGTGATGACCAGGTTCGAATCGCAGTCCTGGATGCGGTTGGCGAGCGAATCGGGCGAGAAGCCGCCGAACACCACCGAGTGGATCGCGCCGATGCGCGCACAGGCCAGCATCGACACCGCGGCCTCCGGGATCATCGGCATGTAGATCGTGACCCGGTCGCCCTTTTTCACGCCCAGCGACTTCATGCCGTTGGCGAGCTTGCACACCTCTGCGTGGAGTTCCTTGTAGGTGAGCGTCGCGCTGTCCTTGGGATCGTCGCCTTCCCAGATGATCGCGGTCTGATCGCCGCGCTCGGCGAGATGGCGGTCGAGGCAGTTATGCGCGGCGTTTAGCACGCCGTCCTCGTACCATTTGATGTGGACGTCGCCCGGCCCGAAGCTCACATCCTTGATCTTGGTGGGGGCGGTGAACCAGTCGAGGCGCTTGGCCTGATCGCCCCAGAACCCGGCCGGGTCCATGATCGAGCGCTCGTACTCCTTGAGGTAGGTCGCGTTGTCGACCCAGGCCTTCTTCGCCCAGTTGTCGGGTACCGGATAGAGATTGTGCTGCTCGAACATGGACGTGACCCCTCCCGCAGGATTGGATGCCTGGCGATCGACCCGAACACGTCCAACGCCCCTCACGGGGGCGCCGGCGCGGCCTGTTCTTTATTGCGGCGGATTATCGGCAAATCGGCGATGGGTGACAAGCATGCGCGGGCGCGACCAAAGGCCCCGCTCCGGCACTTCGCCGCAGCGCTAAGGATCGACGCCCGCCATCGCGCTGATGATGCGCCAGTGCTCGTCCGAAACCGGCACGACCGAAAGCCGCGTCTGGCGCACCAGCGCCAGGTCCTGAAGCCGCGGCTCGGCCTTGATCTCGGCGAGGGTGACGGCGTGCTTGACCGGGAACAGCGCCTTGAAATCGACCATGCCGAAACGCCCGCTCTCGTCGGTGTGGTCGGGGTAGTGCTCCTTGACCACTTCGAGTACGCCTACGATCCGCTTCTCGTCGACCGAGTGATAGAAGAAGGCGCGGTCGCCCGTCTTCATCGCCTTCATGTTGTTGTTGGCCTGATAGTTGCGGATGCCGTCCCAGTGCTCGACGCCTTTCTTCACATGGTCGTCCCACGACCACGCGCCGGGCTCCGATTTCACCAGCCAATACGCCATGTCGTCCTCCGCTTCCGTCGCTCACAAGCAGGACGGATTGTTTATCACCACAGAGGCACAGAGACACAGAGGAAGGATTCATTGAATCCCGTCGTTCCCGCGCTCATCGACAAGCTCAGGAGCGGGAATCCATTCGAGAATGTAGGTGGATCCCCGCTTTCGCGAGGATGACGATCGAGTGAGAACGCTTCTCTGTGCCTCTGTGTCTCTGTGGTGACCCTTCTTTGGCCCTCAGCTACTCCACGCCCTCCGCCTTGAACGGCCGGGCCAGCAGGCCGGCGACCGCCTCGTCGATGGCGGCGCCCTCATGCAGGATGGCGTTGACGGCGGACGCAATCGGCATCTCCACGCCGAGCCGGTCGGCGAGCGCGGTGACCGATGCCGCCGTGTAGACGCCTTCGGCAACCGTATTGCGCTTGCCGAGGATCGCCTCCAGCGTCTCGCCGGCGCCGAGCGCCATGCCGAGCGACATGTTGCGCGACTGCGCGCCCGTGCAGGTGAGCGCCAGATCACCAAGCCCCGAGAGGCCGAACAGCGTCTCGGTCCGCGCGCCCTTGGCGAGACCGAGGCGGACGATCTCGGCAAGACCGCGGGTGATCAGCGCGGCGCGGGCATTGTCGCCGAGCTTGCGGCCCTCGACGATGCCGCAGGCGATGGCCAGCACGTTCTTGACCGCGCCGCCGATCTGGGCGCCGATCACGTCGGGTGACCAGTAGGGCCGGAAGGTGGCGCTACCCAGCGCCTTGACCAGCGAGCGGCCCAACCCCTCCGCATCGGAAGCAAGCGTGATCGCGGTCGGCAGGCCGCGCGCCACTTCCCCCGCAAAGGTAGGTCCGGAGAGCACGCCGACCGCGCGGCCGGGCGCAAGCTCGGCCAGCACCTCGCTCATCAGCTTGCCGCTGCCCTCTTCGATGCCCTTGGAGCAGATGAGCGTCGGCACGCTCGGCGGCACATGCGCCGCCAGTTCGACCGCCACGGCGCGGCTGTGTTGCGCGGGGGTGACCAGCAGGACAGCCTCGGCATCCACGGCCGCTTCTTCCAGATCGTCGGTGGCGACGATGGCGGGGTCGAGGTCGATGCCGGCGAGATAGACCGGGTTCTCGTGGCGCTCGTTGACGGCCGCGACGACTTCGGGCTCGCGCGCCCATAAGCGAACGTCGCGGCCGGCGCGCCGGGCGACGGCGGCCAGTGCGGTCCCCCAGGCACCCGCACCTATGACGGCGATCCGGTTCATGGGGTGCAGTCTATCAAATTCGCGTGAAGCACAAGCCTCCAACCTTGAGGCAACGCAAGCGGCGGCGGATGATGACGATCATGCGCGCGTTCATGCGAATTCAGATATTGGCCATGGGCCTGTTGGCCCTCGCCGGCCCGGCTCGAGCGGCGGAGAGGCTTGACACGCCGATGGTTGCGATCCCCGGCGGCCGCTTCATCATGGGCGACGCCAACGGCCATCCGAACGAAACACCCAAACGCGTCGCCGTCAAACCCTTCACGATGATGAAGTACGAGGTGACGAACCGGCAATTCGCAGCCTTTGTCAAAGCGACACGCTACGTCACCGATGTGGAGCGCAACGGCGAGGGCCATGTCTGGACCGACAAGTGGCGGCAGGTCCGCGAGGCAACCTGGAAGCGCCCGCACGGATCCGGCAGCTCGCTCACAGGCAAGGACGATCATCCGGTGCTGCAAACCTCAAAGCAGGATGCCGACAAGTTTTGCCGCTATTACGGCATGCGTCTGCCGAGCGAGGCCGAATGGGAGTTTGCCGCGCGCGGCACCGACGGCCGCCGTTTCCCCTGGGGCAATGAACGACCCAAGCAGAGCAAATTCACCAAGGGCAACTTCGGGCGCATGCGGTGCTGCGCGCTCGACGCCTCAGACGGCTACGCGCAGACCTCGCCGGTGGGCAAATTTCCCGAGGGCGCCTCGCCGTTCGGCGTCATGGACATGGCGGGCAATGTCTGGGAGTGGACCTCGAGCGCCTTTCCTGGCCGGCCCAATGATATCTCGATTCGCGGCGGCGGTTGGGGCAACCGCGCCTGGTGCTTACGCGTCAGCTACCGCCACTGGAACCCGCCTTATATCGGCCTCGATATGGTCGGCTTCCGCTGCGTGAAGGACGTGAATTAAGGACGCAGGGTGGGTCGGCCTACCCCATCGCCGCTTCGAACAGCGCTTCGAAATCCTCCGCCGCCGCGGGCCGCGGGTTGGACGGCGTGGAGTGGTCGACGACCGCGCCCGCGACCATTGCCGGCAGCACGTCGTCCGTCACGCCCATCTCTCGCAGATTGGCCGGCAGGCCAAGCCGCGCGTTCAGCTTCTCGACTTCACCCGCGAGATCGGCATCGGCGGGCAAACCGAACGCGGTCCGCATGCGCTCGTACTTGTCGCCGACATGGTTCTCGTTGAAGCGAAGAACGGCGGGCAGGATTACCGCGTTCAAAGTGCCGTGGTGCAGCGTCACGTCTTCGAGCCCGCCGAGCGGATGCGACATCGAATGGACGGCGCCCAGGCCTTTCTGAAACGCCATCGCGCCTTCGGTGCTCGCCATCATCATGTGCCAGCGCGCTTGGCTGTCCGAGCCGTCCGCGACGGCGCGCTCGATCCAGGTCCAGGCGCGGGTGGCGCCGTCGAGGCCGATCGCCTCGGCGGGCGGATTGACCTTGGGCGATAGGAACGTCTCCACGCCGTGGGTGAAGGCGTCCATGCCCGTCGCGGCGGTCAAGCCTGCCGGCAGGCCGAGCGTGAGATCAGGATCGCAGATCGCGCGCTTGGGGATGAGATGCGGGCTCAGGAGACCCATCTTGCGGCGGTCGGCGAAGGTGATCATCGAGCCGCGCCCGACCTCGCTGCCGGTGCCCGAGGTGGTCGGCACGGCGATGACCGGCGCGACTTGCGCTGTGATGCGAGCGACCCCGCCCTCGATCGCGGCGAAGCGCACCAGCGGGCCGTCATGGGTGGCGAGCACGCCGACCGCCTTGGCGAGATCCATCGACGAGCCGCCGCCGAGCGCGATCAGCCCGTCGCAGCCTTCCGCGCGGTAGACCTCCAGCGCGTCCTCCACCGCCATCTCGGTCGGGTTGGTGGGGGTCTCGTCATAGACGGCAACCGGCAGCGAGTTGGGCAGGGTTGCGCGGACCTGCCCCAGAATACCCGCAGCGGCGATGCCCTTGTCGGTAACGATGAGCGGGCGGGTGATGCCAACGGCCTTGAGTTCGTCCGCGAGGGTTTCGATCGCACCGTGATCGAAATTGATCGTCGTCAAATAGCTGATGACCGTCATGCGAATCTACCTCCCGCGCCGCGACCATTGCAGCGACAATAATGTTATTCCAGAGAAATCACCTTAGCGTCTGGCGCGCCTTTTCCGCCCCGGCGGCGAGCGTGTAAAGCTTGCCGGCGGCAACGTCGCGGGCGAGCGGAGCCCTCAAGCCGCCCAGAGCTTTTCGGGCTCGGCAAGCCAGGACGGCTTCGGCAGCGAGCCGGCGATCGTCGTCTCGAGCATGGCGCCCGTCCCCTCCCTCAAGGCCGGCCGGTTGTTTTTGAGGCCAGGTCGTCGCTGGACGCTAGCAGAGGCAGCCGCCCCGGCCAACGCGTACTCGCGCCGGTCGATATGGCGAAATGCGGCGCACCCTGATCGGGCAGCGCTTTACTTTGTGCTGGGCACCCCGTCGCCGCCCTCGTCCTTGGTTCCGGTCAGCTCCAGGAAGAGATCTTCCAGATCGCTCTCATGCGTCGTGAGGTCGGCGATGGTGATGCCCGAGCCGCGCACCGCGTCGAGGATGTCGCGCATGCGGGTCTGGCTCGGCTTGTAGCGGACGATGATGTTGCGCGTGCCCTGGAGGGTGGCATCGAAGGGATCGAGTTCTGTGGGCAATGCCGTCAAGGCTTCCGTGGAGATGATCGAAAGCTCCTTGCGGTCGACCCGCGCGATCAGATCCCAGGTGGCGTCGGCGGCGATCACCGAGCCGTGGTGGATGATGGCGATGCGGTCGCAGAGCTGCTCGGCCTCTTCCAGGTAGTGCGTCGTCAGCACGATCGTCGTGCCGGCGCGGTTGAGCTCGCGGACATGGGACCAAAGCTGTTGCCGCAGCTCGACATCGACGCCGGCGGTCGGCTCGTCGAGCACCAGTACCGGCGGGCGATGCACCATCGCCTTGGCGACCATGAGCCGCCGGCGCATGCCGCCCGAGAGCGAGCGGGCATAAGATTCAGCCTTATCGGCAAGCCCCACGGTCTCAAGGATTTCCATCGTGCGGCGCTCGGATTTCGGCACCGCGTAAAGCCCGGCCTGCAGTTCGAGCAGCTCGCGCGGCGTGAAGAAAGCATCGAGGTTGAGCTCTTGCGGCACGACGCCGATGGCACTGCGCGCCGCGCGGGTCTCGCGGTCGATATCGTGGCCCCATACCGCGGCCGTACCCGAAGTCTTGTTCACCAGGCCCGCGAGGATGTTGATGAAGGTCGACTTGCCGGCGCCGTTAGGTCCCAGCAGGCCGAACAGGCTGCCGCGCGGAATGTCGAGATCTACCGCTTTCAGCGCCTCTTTTGGAGGCGTTTGGCGGCCGGCCTTGTAGACCTTGGTCAGCGCACGCACAGATATCGCGTTTTCCGGCAGCGTATCGGAGCGGTTGTCGGGCCTCGTCATTTCGTTCGTCGCTCGGCGATTGTCGTCCGGCATCGGCAGTATCGTAAGTCCGGTATCGGGCCAGCATGCGGCGACCGCCATTCGGACATAGCCATCGCGAATGTTGATCGTCGGGAGGCTTTGGGTATCATCCGCTCCTCCCGGCGGTCAACGCGAACGCACATGTCCAGATCTATCCGCGCATAGATACATTCGCACATAATACATTCGCACATATATGTGATGTGATCATGTGATGCGATCTAGCCGACGCATGCGGCGTGACCAGCCAGCACAACAGCAGGGCAACGGAAATGGCGGACGAACAAGGCGCGGCGGCGAGCGCCGACGGTGATCAGATCGCGACCGACCAGACCACCGTGGTCTGCGACGGCGGCGGCGGCGCGCTCGGTCATCCGCGCGTCTTTCTGCACATGGAGGACGGCCGGGTCGAATGTCCTTATTGCGGGCGCCAGTACGTGCTGACCGGCGCAGCAGGATCAGCTCACTGATAGTGGGCCAGCAAACAGGGGGGCGGCCGAGCGGGCGCCTCTCCGGCGAAGAACGCCACATCACCGGCGATGCCGGGACACACATCTCCGGCGATGCCGGGACACACATCTCCGGCGATGCCGGGACAATGGAAGGGAAACAGGCATGAAGTTGACGAGTTTCGCGCGCGACGGCGCGCCGAGTTGGGGAGCGGTCGTCGATGGCGGCATCGTCGATCTGGGCAAGGCGATGGGCGGCAAGTATCCGACCCTGCGCTCGGCGATCGAAGGCAATGCGCTGAAGGAAGCGGCCGCGGCCGCCGACGGCGCCAAGCCCGACGCGACGATCGACGAGGTTACCCTGCTGCCGGTGATCCCCGATCCGGACAAGATCCTCTGCGTCGGTCTCAACTACAAGAGCCATATCGAGGAGACGGGCCGCAGCGACAGCGACTATCCCACGATCTTCACCCGCTTCACCAATACCCAGGTCGGCCATAGGCAGCCGATGATCCGTCCCAAAGACTCGACCGCGTATGACTACGAGGGCGAGCTGGCATTGATCATCGGAACCGGCGGGCGGCACATTTCCGAGGCCGATGCGCTCAAGCACATTGCCGGCTACGCCTGTTACAACGACGGCAGCATCCGCGACTGGCAGCGCCACACCAGCCAGTTCACCCCCGGCAAGAACTTCCCCGGCACCGGCGGTTTCGGACCATGGATGGTGACCGCCGACGAGATCCCCGATCCCGCCTCGATGCATCTGGTGACACGCCTCAACGGCGAGGTCCTGCAGGATGCGACCACCGATCTGCTGGTCTTCACCGTGCCGGTGCTGATCAACTACATCTCGACCTTCACCGAGCTGGTGCCGGGCGATGTGGTCGTGACCGGCACGCCGGGCGGCGTCGGCTTCAAGCGCAACCCGCCGGTCTTCATGAAGGCGGGCGACACGGTCGAGATCGAGATCGACAAGATCGGCATCCTCAGCAACCCAATCGCCGACGAGTAACGCACGATACGTGACCGAGTAAGCGCGCGATGACACCCCGGCGCACGCGTTGGGGTGTCGTCGCGCTGCTCATGCTGGCTGGCGTTTTCGGGTCGTTCCAACTCGGCAAGCTGCCGGCGGCGATCCCCTCGATGCGGGTCGAGCTTGGCCTGACCCTGGTCGCGGCCGCCTGGATCCTCTCACTGCTGAACCTGATGGGCGCGGCGGCCGGGGTCGGTGTCGGCGCCCTCGCCGACTGGCTCGGCCATCGCCGGGCGGTGGTCGGCGGGCTTTTGCTTGCCGGCGTCTCGGGCACCGCAGGCGGGTTTGCGACGGGCGAGACAGGCATTCTGGTCTCGCGGTTTTTCGAAGGGCTCGGCGTCGTCTTCGTCTTCATCGCCGTGCCGACATTGATCATCCGCGCGGTCGAGCCACGCCATCAGCGTTTGGCATTGAGCATCTGGGGCGGCTACATGCCGGTCGGCATGGCGATCATGGTGGTGGCCACGCCCCATCTGATCGGGCCGTTCGGTTGGCGAGGTCTATGGCTCGTCAATGCAGGACTGCTCGCCGGCTTCGCCTTTGTCCTCATGCGCGCCATGCGCGACTTGGGGCCGCCTCCCGGCGCGAGCCGCAGCGCGGACCGGCTGAAGCGCCTCGGCCGCGACATCGGCGCGACCTTTGAAGCCGGCGGCCCATTGTTGCTTGGCCTCGCATTCGCCATGCACGCGGCGAACTTCATTGCGGTCTTCGCGTTTCTACCGACGATCCTGATCGAGGACCTGAAGGTAAGCGTGGTCACCGCCGCGACGCTGACCGCCTTCGCCATTGCCCTCAACGCCGGCGGCAACGTCGTGGCGGGTGTGCTGCTGCAACGCGGTGCGCCGCGCTGGTTGTTGATGGTGATCTCGAATGTTTCGACAGGGCTCTGCAGCATCGGCGTCTACTCCCACGCGGTGCCGCCGGAGGGACGCTACGCGCTGTGCCTCGTACTCTCTTTCGTTAGCGGCATTCTGCCCGCCTCGGTCTTTGCCGCCGCACCGATCCACGCGCCGCGGCCCGACCTTGTTGCGACCACGACCGGCCTGATCTCGCAAGGCGCCAACATCGGCAATCTGCTGGGGCCGCCCGCCGCCGCGATGGTGGTCGGCTGGGCCGGCGGCTGGCACGCGACGCCATGGCTGATCTGCTCCATGGCCGCGATCGGGGTCGTGTTGTCGGTGATGCTGGGCTCGCTCGAGCGGCGGCGCGTGCCCGCCTGAGGCTCGCCCTAGAAGACCACGAGGGCGCCGCCCACCAAACCGAGCGGCCAGCGGCCGCCGGCGTAGAGCCGGCGCTTGATTTCGAACGGATGGTCGGGGGCCAAACCCGCCAGGCGCAACGCCAATACCTGCTCCGCCGTCTCGCCGGCCGCGCCCGCGGCGACGCGGATCACCGCCTGCTCGGCAAGCCCGGCGCGGGCAGCGGCGAGGGCCGCCGCGCCCATGACGATGTCGGAGACGCCATGAACCGTTTCGTTGAGCGCGCTCACGAAGGCCGCTGACTTGGCGACCGGTCCGAGCACGGCCAGGGTTGCCTCCTGGAGGCGCGCTTCGGCGGCCCACCAATCGGCGCCGGCCGGGTCGCGGACGACGCGCTCGGCCTCCGCCCAATCGGCAACCCAGCGAATGTCGCCGATCGCACTGGCATCGATCGCACTGGCATCGATCCCCATGAGATAGGCCCGCGCCTCGGCGGCTTCCGCCTCGGTCGGCGGCTGGCCGACGCTGGAAAACCAGGACAGCGCCGCAAGCTCGGCGCGCGTGCGCTCTAGGACAACACGCAGCCCCGCGGCACCGCTGCTCTCCGTCAACTTCGAGGCACGGCTAGCTATGGTACTCCGACACTGGATCGTTGCCGCGCTGCTCGCGCCACAGGCCGAGCTTGGTCTGCACCGGCCGGTCGGAGAAGCTGAACAGGACCGCGTCCTCATCCGCCTCGTGGCGATGCTCCATCCATGACGGGATCACGAAGACATCGCGCTTCTTCCATTCGAGCACCTGCTCGCCAACGTAGGTGCGGCCGGTGCCTTCGACCGGCGAGAAGATCGTGCCGTCGGTCGACTTGTAGGGCGAGCCCTTGAAGCCCTTGGGCAGGAGCTGCATGAAGGTGCCGATGGTGGGCATCGCGTAGTCGCCGTTCGACGGGTTCACATACTGCACCTTGAGTCCGTGACAGGCGTCCCACTCGTTGGTCGTGCGCATAGTCTCCAGGGCTTCGCGGGTGCGATCGTAGGGATAATTGAAAATCGGCGAGGTCTTGGTCGGATTGTCATAGCCCAGCGGCACCACGCCTTCGCCGTAACGTGCCAACGCGTCGCCGACGGGGCGGGTGAGCGGTTGCTCCGCCTCGGGATAGTGCTCGATGAAGCTGGTTTCCAGGAAGTTGACCAGCGGCACGTCGAGCCCGTCCATCCAGACCATCGGCTCGTCGCTCTCATTGCCGTGGTCGTGCCAAGTCCAGGACGGCGTGATGACGAAATCGCCCTCGCGCATGATGGTCTTCTCGCCGTCAACCGCGGTATAGGCGCCATTGCCCTCGATGATGAAGCGCAGGGCCGAAGCGGCGTGGCGATGCGAGCGCGCGATTTCGCCCGGCAGGATGAGCTGCAGCCCGGCATACATCGACTGGGTGATGCGGCACTCGCCTTTGAGGCCTGGGTTCTCCAGCACGATGACGCGGCGCTCGGCCTCTTCGGCGGTGATCAGTTCGCCCGCCTCCATGACCCGGCCGCGAACCTCGTCGTATTTCCACATCGTCGCTTGCGCGAGGCTGACGGGCGTCTTGGTCACCAGCCCGGCGAGAGATTCCCAAAGGGGCGCCATGTTGCCGCCGGAGAGACGCTCGTAATAGGCATCCCGCTCGGGCGTGCGCGCGGGGTTTGGTCCGCTTGCGCCATTTCCGGCCTGATCGTTCATGCGATTTCCCTTTCCGCCGCCTGATATCCGTTGTCTTGGGTTTATGCCGCCATTGCCTCGGGCTCAGGCAGTCTAAGCCCTAGCTTGTCCTCGACCAAGGCCCGGGCGCGGTTAATGTAGTCTGCCCGCATTTCCTCGTTGGTGCGCTTCTTTATGCCCCATTTGCGGTAGATCGCATTGTTCTTGGAGTTCGCGCGACCGAAAAAATGGGCCATCGGTGGGAAGATCAGATCCAGCGCCTGCTGCACGTCCCTGCGGCCTTCGTCGGTCTGGATCAGATCGGTGCAGAAATCTTCTCCGAATTGGGCGTGAAAACGTTCCTCGGGCATGGTCATGCGGGCGAGATTGCGCAGCGGATGGAAGCTGCCCTGGACCAGGTCCTCGACCTGCAGGATCTCGGCCAAATCGCCGATCAGCTTGAGCACGCAGAATTCTTCCCATTTGGTCATGTTGAAATTCATGATGTTGAGAGGCTTCTTGTCGGTCAGCTCCGGCAGCATCTTTTCTTCCGGGATACCCATCTCGCGGCCGAGCTCGAAGAAGCGGTAGTGGTGGCCGTACTCCTCCATCACCACGCGGCAGGTTAGCCACTTGGCGTAAGGCGTCGGCGCCAATGCGATTGCCGGCTCGTCATAGACGCGGGAGCCATAAAGCTCGTTGATGGCGTGGCTGATGACGATCTTCTTGCACGCCTCCTGGAATTCTTCGGGCGCGCTGCGGAACTCGTCAACGGTGGCGACCTGTATCTCGATGGTTTCGTCGGTCATGGATCACATTCCTCAAACAAGCGGTTCAGTGTTGAAGGCTTCAAGGTCCGTGCTGAGAGGGGTGAAGCGGTCTTCGAGCGCCGACATTGCGCCGGCGATCGATTGGGGCTGCCAGTCTTCGCTCTCGTCAGCGAGCTCGGCAACGGGACGTGGTTGGGAAAAGAGGAAGATTTCGCGCCCGCGCACGCCAAAGAGCTGGCCCGAGACGCCTTGCGCTTCGGGTAACGCCAGATAAGCAATGAACCGCGCGACGTGGTCGGGCGAGACCTTCATCGCGCGTTCTTTGTAGGTGGCCTGCTCGTCATTGGCGGGCTGAATGATGTCGGTGACGCGGGTATGCGCGAAGGGCGCCACCGCGTTGCAGGTCACATTCGAGCGCGCCATTTCCAGCGCCGTGATCCGCGTCAGGGCAAAAAGCCCCGCCTTGGCGGCGCCATAGCTCGCCTGGCCGTAATTGCCGTAGAGCCCGGCGGTGGAAATCACATTGACGATGCGGCCCCATTCATATGCCTCGCCCATCTCGCCGGCCCCGCGCCCCGATTTGAACTGGTCGCGCATGACCTGCGTCGCCGCATGGGTGAGGTAGTAGGCGGCCGACAGATTGTTGTGGATCACCGCATCCCAGTCGCCGGGGTCGCCCTTGAAGACAAGTGCGTCGCGCAGGATGGCGGCATTGTTCACCAGGATGTCGAGCCCGCCGAACGTCGCGGCCGCAAAGTCGACCGCCGCCGCCGCGGCCGAAGGCGAGGCGATGCTTTCGGTGAAGGCGGCAACGCCTCCGCCCTCGTTGCCAATCGATTTGGCGCAGGCCTGGGCGACGCTCGGATCGGCGCCAATGCCATCGATGCCGGTGCCACTGTCGGCGATGACGACCGACGCGCCGGCCCCAGCCAGCACGCGCGCGATCGCCTCGCCAATGCCGCGCGCCCCGCCGGTGACGAGCGCGACGCGCCCCTCCAGTTCATTGCCGCTCATGCCCCCGCCTCCAGTTTTGATTTTTCCGCCTCGGTGTAGAACGCATCGGCGTGGACATCCTGACGTCGGACACCGAGCTTGCGCAAGGTGTCGGTGCAGGTTTCGACCATGATGGGCGGCCCGGCGAGGTAGGCCTTGGCGCCATCGAGGTCGCTGAAATCGGCGGCCAGCGCGTCGGCGAGGTAGCCGGTGCGGCGTTCGGTTTCCCCGTGGGGCTCGGATAAAACCGGCACGAATTTGAGGTTCGGGTGCTTTTCGGCGAGCGCCACGAAGTGGCCCTCCAGATAAAGGTCGCGTTCGGCGCGGGCGCCGAAATAGAGCGTGATCGGCTGACCCATGCCTTGGGCCAGCGCCTCCTCGACAATCGCCTTGATCGGCGCGAGGCCCGAGCCGCCCGCCAGCGCCACCATGGGTCCGCGATGCGCCTCGCGAAGATGGGCCGCGCCGTAGGGGCCTTCGACCCGAACCGTCTCGCCAACCGAAAGCTGCCCGGCAACGTAAGGGCTGACCGCGCCGCCCGGGGTGGTGCGAATGTGGAACTCGATCTCTGCATCGTCCGACCGGCTCGCCATCGAAAAATCGCGCGGCGGCAGATCGGCGAAGGTCACTTGCGCATACTGGCCGGCGGAGAAATCAAACGGCCCGCCGCTCTGGATCGCCAGACGCACGACCCGGATGTCATGGGTCGCTTGGCTCAATCCGGCAACGGTGCAGGTCATGTGGCGGATTGGATGCGCCGCGGTCTCGTTTGGGTCGAGCCAGCGCACGGCCGCATCCGACCATGGCACCGCGCGACAGGCCAGGATGAGACCCTGGCCGCGCTCGGCCGCGCTCAGCGCGTAGTCCGAGTAGGGCGCCAGCTCGACATCGCCGTCGATCAGCTCGGACTTGCAGGCCCCGCAATTCCCCGAGCGGCAGCCATGTGGATAGGGGATGCCGGCGGCGAGCGCCGCCTCCAGGATCGTCTGTCCCATCTCGACTGCGACCTGATCGGGCCGGTCGGCGAACTGTACGGTATAGCTCATCGCAATGCCCTGGGACGTTCCCCGGGCGTGTCGTCGGCGAAATACGGGCCGCCCCGGTCGCATAGTCAGTATTCGCGAGTGTTCCGCAGAATAGTTCAAGAGTCAAATAATCTGCATCGCAAACAATTTGATTCGAGCGCAACCTTCACCTAACCTTGGCCGGCAAGCGACACGACAAGAAATCGAACGGATCATGGCGACCAGCCCGAGCAAAGCCGCCGCCCTTGCCGCCGTGGACACCAGCCGCGACAGCCGCGGCAAGGGGATCGAATACGGCGCGCTCGGCGACCTGCTGGGCTACCATCTGCGCCGGGCGCAGGTGGCGACCTTTCAGAATTTCGCGCGGGTCCTCAATGGCTGGAACATCAGCCCCGGCCAGGTCGGCGTGTTGGCGCTGGTGCAAGCCAATTCGGGGATCAACCAGACACGGATCGGCAACGCACTCGGTATCGACCGCTCCACGCTGGTGGCGGTGATCGACCGGCTGGAGGAGCGCGACCTGATCGCGCGCACGCCCTCGCCGTCCGACCGCCGCTCGCATGCGCTGGTGCTGACGAAAGCGGGCGAGCGCTATCTGGCGGAACTGCTGCCGCAGGTGCACCGCCACGAGCGGCAGATCGCAACCGAATTGAGCAATGACGAACGGGCGACATTGATCGCATTGCTGAGCCGCGTGGGCGCGGATTGACAGATAAGATTTGTGCGGTTGGTTTATAGGTTGGGAGTGGCGCCCGCCGTTTAAGTGACGAAGGGGCTGCCGGCGATGTGGCGGGACGAATGACGGATATTGAGACAATCGGCGACGTGTTGCGCGTGACCGCACAGCGGGTCCCGGACCGGGTCGCCGTGATAGAGGCAGAGACGCGGCTGACCTATCGCGGCCTCGATCGCGCGGCGGACCGCTTTGCGAATGCACTCCTCGCGCATGGGCTGGGGTCGGGCAGCACGATTGCGATCCTGTCGCCCAACCGGGCCGATTATCCCGCGTTCTTTTTTGGCGCCGCGCGCGCGGGCTGCCTGCAGGCGCATCTCTCGACACGCTACACCGTCGGCGAGATCCGCGAGGTCTCGACGCGCACGGGCATCGACGCGGTGTTTGTCGACGCCGGCCTCCTGCAGCCGCTTCTGGAAGCGCGCGCGGAACTGCCGGATCTGAAAACCGTGGTCTGCCTCGATCCAACCGACGCTGACGGCGTGATTGCACTCAATGACTTCCTGGCGGATGCCGCCGAGACGCCGCCGCAGGTCTCGATCGACCCGGACGCACCTTTTTGCCTCACCTATACCGGCGGCACGACAGGCTTTCCCAAGGGTGTGATGGTGACGCAGACCGCGCGCGTCCTCTCGACCAAGATCGCCTGGGAGCCCTTCGAGCTTCGCGAAGACGACGTGCTCTATCTGGGCACGCCGCTGTTTCACGTGGCCGGGCTCTTCTCGTGGTTCTCCACGGCGATCTATGGCGGCTGCACGGTCGTACTGACCCGCGAATGGGAACCGGCCGCGCTGGTCCGCATAGCCGAGCGCGAGGCAGTGAGCGTTCTCTGCCTGGTACCGACCCAGATCAGCGCCTTTGTCGCCGAGCCGAGCCTCGACCCGGCACGCCTGCCCGCCTTCCGCTACATCAACTACGGCGGCTCGCCGACGCCCGAAGCGCTGCTGCGCCGCATCTTCGAGCTGTTCCCCGACCTGATCTTGATGGAGCATTACGGCCAGTCGGAGATCGGGCCGGTCTGCTACCGTCCGCCGGAGCAGGCGCTCGCCAAATGGGCCAGCGTCGGCCACCCCTTCGATGAGTTGTTGCTGGAAATCCGCGATAGCGACGAGCGCGTCCTGCCGCAGGGCGAGGTCGGCGAGGTCACGGTCAAGTCCGATTGGGTGTTCAGCGCCTACTACAACGACCCCGAGCAGACCGCCGAGGTGCTCGACGCGGAAGGCTGGCTCAAGACCGGCGATCTCGGCTTTGTCGACGCCGAGGGCTATCTCTTCCTGGTCGACCGCTCCAAGGACATGATCATTTCCGGCGGCGAGAACATCTATCCGGCTGAGATCGAGAACGCGCTTTACGATCACGCCGCCGTCGCCGAGGCCGCCGTCTTCGGCGTGCCGGACGACGAATGGGGCGAGCTGCCCGCCGCGCATGTCGTGCTCAAGCCCGGCGCGAGCCTCAGCGCCGATGAGCTGGTCGCCTTCCTGGAGACCAAGGTCGCGCGCCACAAGCGTCCGCGCCTGGTCGAGTTCGTCGACACGCTACCCAAGACGGCGATCGGCAAGATCCGCAAGAACGTGATCCGCGCGCCCTACTGGGAAGGCCGCGACCGGGCGATTTGAAGGGCACGCGTGGCGCCGTCCGCCACCCATATCTGTAGGGTCGGGTTTGAAACCTGCCCCGACGAATACTGGAAGACGCGTCCTTTTGTTCGCCCCGCCTACTCTCCGCTACCCTTCCGGCGTCCGACGACCCACATTAGTCTGCCAAGTGCCAGACAGCTCAACCTCGAATGAGGCCGTATATGACCAAAACGACCGAGTACACCCCGCCGAAAATCTGGAAATGGGACATGGAGAGCGGCGGGAAGTTCGCGAACATCAACCGACCCATCGCCGGTCCGACCCATGACAAAGACCTGCCCGTCGGCAAGCACCCGCTGCAGCTCTACTCCCGGGCAACACCGAACGGCGTGAAGGTGACGGTGATGCTTGAAGAGCTGCTGGCGCTCGGTCACGCCGGCGCCGAATACGATGCCTGGCTGATCGCGATCAACGACGGCGAACAATTCGGCAGCGGCTATGTGGCGGCAAACCCCAACTCAAAGATCCCGGTCATGATGGATCACAGCGTCGATCCGCCAAGGCGGGTCTTCGAATCGGGTTCGATCCTGCTCTATCTGGCCGAGAAGTTCGGCGCCTTTCTGCCGACCGACCCGGACAAACGCACCGAGGCGCTCAACTGGCTGTTTTGGCAGATGGGAAGCGCGCCCTATCTCGGCGGCGGGTTCGGTCATTTCTATGCCTATGCGCCGATCAAGATCGAGTACGCGATCAACCGCTTCGCCATGGAAACCAAACGCCAGATGGACGTGCTCGACCGGCACCTGGCCGAGCACGAGTACATGGCCGGCGATGAGTACTCGATCGCCGACATGGCGATCTGGCCCTGGTATGGCGGATTGGCGAAGGGCGTGCTCTACGAAGCCGGCGAGTTCCTTGAGGTTGAGGGCTACGGCCACGTCAATCGTTGGGGCGATACGATCGCCAAACGTCCCGCCGTCAAGCGCGGGCGCATGGTGAACCGCACCTGGGGCGATCCCAAGAACCAGCTGCACGAGCGCCACGACGCCAGCGATTTCGAGACCAGGACGGCGGACAAGCTGGAACTGCAGGACTGAGGGACCGGGCGATCTGAGGATGCGCCCTCAGCGATCCATCATATTTGCCAATCGTATTTGCCAATCGTACTTGTAGGGGCGGGTTTTCAACCC
>Ga0209633_10001722_pt1 | contig 22022 bp, 17 predicted proteins | sample Cruoilmetagenom1_FD_187290 | JGI IMG/M metagenome (GOLD analysis project Ga0209633, IMG submission 187290) | Oil polluted marine microbial communities from Coal Oil Point, Santa Barbara, California, USA - Sample 1 (SPAdes) (version 2) | ecosystem: Environmental > Aquatic > Marine > Oil seeps ... | reverse complement strand
TATCCCAACCATTGCGCTGGCATTGGCGACCTTCCCAGACCCTTCCTGGGACGTCCTCTCTCCGGAGCGGCCGCTGCGCTATTGGCGGCTCATCGAAATCAACCAAGGCGCATCCCAACCCCTCACTTCCAGCGCCTTACGGGCCGACGAGCGAATTGTCAACTTCCTCAAAGGACTTAACTATCTGGATGACCGTTTGACGCCGTTGCTCACACCGTTCGACGATGGCCGGGCAAACTGTGAATTGCCGCCAACGCAACAGAGCACGGCGGATCAGATCAGCGCGATCAATGCACATGGGGCGCCGGTCATCCAACTGCTGGGTCCGGATGCGGCCAGCAAGCAGTTGATCGCGCAGCATGTCGGGGAGCTTCTCGGCCAGCAGCTTTATCGCTTGCCGGCCGATTCATTGCCCCAGCAAATTGTGGACCTGGAGACGCTCAGCCGCCTGTGGGAAAGAGAGAGCCGATTGCTGCCAATTGCCCTGTATCTGGATGTGGACGAAGCCAATGATCAACAATATGCAGCGATCCGACGTTTTCTGGCCCGCAGCCATGGGATTTTTTTCGTCAATACGCGTGAAGCGAGAACAGATCTGGGCCACAATGCGATGGCTGTCGATGTGACCAAGCCCACCACATCGGAACAACGAACGGCCTGGACCCAGGCGCTCGATCATGTGGATCAAACCGCCCCAACCCTGTTGGCGAGTCAGTTCGATCTCGATGTGGAAACCATTCGAAACATCGCGCTGAGTGCGGCGGCGGATTCTACGGATGATGAAGTCGGCTTGCAGCAACGGGTCTGGAACCTCTGCTTGACCCATACCCGACCGCGCCTGGAAACCTTGGCGCAGCGCATCGATGCAAAGGCCACCTGGGACGACATCGTGCTATCCGATCATGAATCGGACCTTCTGCATCAGATCGCCGATCAGGTCATCCATCGCACCAAGGTATACCAGGATTGGGGTTTCAAAGCCAAGATGAACCGCGGCCTCGGCATCAATGCCCTGTTTGCCGGCGAAAGCGGAACCGGAAAAACCATGGCCGCTGAAGTGATCGCCAACGACCTGCGGCTCGATCTATACCGCATCGATCTCTCCGGCGTGGTGAGCAAGTACATCGGCGAGACCGAAAAAAATCTGCGGCGCCTGTTCGATGCCGCCGAAGGCGGCGGTGCCATCCTGTTCTTCGACGAGGCCGATGCCCTGTTCGGCAAACGCAGCCAGGTCAAGGACAGCCATGACCGCTATGCCAACATCGAGATCAACTATCTGCTGCAGCGGATGGAGGCCTATCGCGGGCTCGCCATTCTGGCCACCAATATGAAAAGCGCCCTGGATTCGGCGTTTTTGCGTCGCCTGCGTTTCATCGTCAATTTCCCGTTTCCGGCGGCTGCGGAACGCAAGCGCATCTGGCAACTCGTGTTTCCCGAAGCGACCCCGCTGGAGCAATTGGACTACGACCGCCTGGCGCGACTCAACCTGGCCGGCGGCAGCATCCACAACACCGCGCTCAACGCCGCCTTCATGGCTGCCGAGTCCGGTACACCGGTCAGCATGCCGCTGGTTCTCAATGCCGCCCGGGCCGAGTTCCGCAAGCTGGAGCGCCCGGTCAACGAAGCGGATTTTCGCTGGCAGCAGCCGACTGGAGTGGTGGCATGAACATCAATGTGAACATCGAACGTCTGGTATTGGACGGCATTGACATTCCGCGCCATCAGCGGCCAATATTGCAAAGGTCGGTCGAAAGCGAATTGGCGTCTTTGTTGGTTGAGGAGGGGATTGCCCGGCGCTGGGGCTCGGGTGGTGCCGTGCCACGATTGAGTGCCGCTGCGATTCAACTGCAGGAAGGTGCGACGCCAGAGCAGTTGGGACGGGCGATTGCTCACACTGTGGTCAGGGGGATTGGATGATGAATGAACGAGTTGCGACGCGTCAAAATCGAAAGGCCGAGAATTCGGGATTGGTTCCGGGTGGGGTTTTGCGGCGGGAGTGTGCATGTGGTCAGCGAGCAGCGGGTGGTCAGTGTGAGGACTGCCGAAAGAAAAATCTGGTGCTGCAGCGAGTTGTTGCCACCGCTTACGGTCCCAACTGTGACAGCGTCGGCGGAAATAAGAGAGCAAGAGATATCGATTTAGAGCCAATGATCGAACTACAACCGAGTGACTTGGAGCCGCTTGACTTGCTAAATGGCGTCTCCCAGACAACAAACATGCGATGCGCTGGAAACGTTTCGTCTCGCCAACTCCAGGATCTTAGTCGCGTGTCGGTTACAAAAAGCATGCGAACAGGAACGGGTAGCGTAGAACACATATCATGGCAGCATCGCGGTCGCCGCAGAGCCTCCGCGTCGTCAACAGAGGGAACTTTGCACGTTAGCCCACTCCAGCTTGAAGGCGAATTACTTGAAGAAGCAGGAAGTGTCAGTCGGGTACGAGCCGATCCTAATGTGTACGACATCAATTACGTGCCCTTAGTAACAGTAAGAATGAGTCAACAGCATTATCGCTACCATTTCAACGTTTCGGCTCTTAATACAGAACAATACTGTCAAGAAATTATGACTCTCGGATGCCTTGCCCAACGCATCGGGACAAGGCTTTATGGTTTGCGAGTTCGGCGTGTTCCGCAACAATCGGGAGCTTCAGTAATTGACTCTCCGATCGGAGTTTATGTTACTGCTTTTCCGGCACTCTTCGACGTATATGTTCCAACTCAATATCTCAATAACGTCGCGACAGTAAATGAGGAACTGTGGCATTTGTTTGAGGCGTATCTCACATTACAGCAATTTAAAACATATCTAGCCAGGGCGATTCGTCGACGGTTGTTCGAAAACCGCCGACAAGCGGCGCAGCACCCGGATCGGCAAGAAGAACTTATCGGCAACCGAGTGATTACAGAAATTGTTGAACAGGAAATGGAACGAGCGAGGCGAACATTTTTGGACCAAGGAAGCTCGATTTTAAGCGAAAGGCAGAATTCGATCGATATACTAGGAGCATCAGGGCGCCTCAGCCGCATTACAGAATCATACATCCAAGGCTTCTGGCCAGAATTTCACATGCCGCCGTTGACACCAGGCACTACCGGTTCATTTACATCAAGTAGCACGTAAAAAAGATAACACCAAGCTCACTTTCATAACAAATTTATAGCTATTCAGCAATTGTTTTTGGTGAAAAACGAACTGTTCGAAAAGGTAACAAACATGAAGATACAGATGCATGCCGGGCAGAAGAACCAAACGCGTTCTGAGCGTTTACAGGCAGCACCTGTTTCACAATTTAGGTCTGGCTTTCCACGCAGCCCTTCAGCAATAACGTCCGATTCCCACATTTCCGATGTACTGCGATCGAGAGGCCGGCCGCTTGACCCGCTGACGCGTGACTTCATGGAATCGCGTTTCGATTACCACTTCAATCGTCTTGCGCCAAGTGATTCGTCCTTGAGTCAGTCCGGAGATTACTGCGAACATCAGGCCGAGCATATGGCGGCGAAAGTGACCCAAAATTATCCGCCAACACTGGCAGATGGCATGCTGCCTGAAAAGTGTTTTGATTTTACCAAGGTTCGCGTTCATGCGAATGCCAAAGCTGCAGCATCCGCTCGCGCATTAAATGCTTTGGCATATACGATCGGGAACAATATTGTATTTGCAGCAGGTCGATATGCACCAGAGAAGAGCGAAGGGAAGACGCTTTTGGCACATGAACTAACTCATACGGTGCAGCAGAACTCGGGCATAGAAATGCCAATGAAACGTCGGATTCAGTGTCGTGCAACGCCGGAATCCCGTTCATCTCCGTTCACCGGGGAAAGGTTTGCTGCTGGAGAGCTTTTCTCGGGATCAACCTTGGTACGGCCACTAACCGACGGCAATTTCTGGAATATTTTTTATGACCGAAACAAAGTGATAGTAGTCGATTTTTGGACCAGCTGGTGCCGGGGTCCCTGCGGACGAATTGCCGAGCACATGATCAATCTTGCTGAACATTACAGATCCGGTCCACTCTCAAATCGCGTAAAGTTCTACCACGTGCAATTGGATTTTGATTCGGCGCTTGGGCGCATTGTAAATCCCTCACTTTCCACTCGTTTCGGATTTACGAGTGTCCCTGTTGTGTACTTCTATTACACCGCCACTGGCAGAGTGCCAACGTTGGATGCGCCACTTTTGGAAGCGAGCATACAAGGGGGTGTTCCTATCAGCGAATTTGCCTGGCGTATTCAGTACATTTTGCGCCGACATGGACACAGCTCTGCTGGATCCAGTAGTAGTGGTGTTCATCGACTTTCTAATGAACAAGAGCGCGGCGCGGCAGTTTCTGCTGCTCAACCGAGTTTGGCGCGATCAACGGGATTGCTGATTGCCAGGCCGATTGTCCGGGCCTGGATGCGGGAGGCATACAGGCGCTCGCGGATGGGTGGCTTCATACCACCCCAATATTTATCGCCCAGAGTCTCTCAAGAGCTTCGAAGACGGCAAAGCGATTTGCCTACGCAGAGGGAATGCGGAGGTAAGATCCTACGTGCGCCCAATGGCTCACTGCATTGTGTATTCCATTGCACAAGTTCGGCGCGACCCTATAGTATTGCTGTGTGCCCGTCTGAATTGAACATCATAGGCAATCAAATCGGTCAATCTACGATTATTGGTTCATTTCACACGCATCCATCGCCTCGCTTTCCTGAACGACCGTCTAGCGCCGATCGAACCAATATGATACGGGCTCAGCGCTGTCATGGAAGCGAAAGCTATGTTATCGGACTCGACAATATCTACGTGATATATCCGAATGGCACATTCCGCACTGTGGGAAACACCGGGGATTTATTGTTCGGTGGGATCAGAAGAGTAAGGCCGCAATAGTGCGAGTATATGAGTAAGAAAAAGCCCAAAAGCCGAGGCTTGTTAAGTTAAGTTATTAGCCTTTTCGAAAAGTATGATACCGAGACAGCTGACCATGACAACATTCCCAAATTCACCCCGCATAACAAAAGGCGCCCTGATCGCACTCGACCCAGCGGGGTTCTCCCCGCTGAGCACCATCGTCTTTCAGTACAATCCGGAAAACCTGACCCGTACGATACAGCCTCAGGGCGCAAGCGGGGAAGGTGCGCTGTACGAGACCGAGCGACTGAAAGGAGCGCCGATCGAAACCATCCGGTTGGAAGCGGAGTTCGATGCCACGGATAAGCTCGAAGAGGGGGACGACACGGCTGAGGAAGTCGGTGTTTATCCTCAGTTGTCGGCCCTGGAGATGCTGGTTTACCCGAAAACCGCCCTGGTCGCCGCGAACACGATCGCGATGAATTTGGGCATGATCGAAGTCATGCCACCCATGGGACCGCTTACTTTTTTCGTCTGGAATTGGCCGCGGATTCTCCCCGTTCGGGTGACCGAAATGACCATTACCGAAGAAGCCTTCGGCCGCAAGCTCAATCCGATCCGGGCCCGGGTGTCGTTGAGCTTAAGGGTACTCAGTTACAACGATTTTTCCTGGAAGCATCCCGGATTTACCTTGTTCATGGCCCACCAAACCATCAAGGAAAGTTTGGCGGCTGTCGGCACCGCTCAGAATCTGGAAGGAGTTGGTGCCGAGGAAAATGGAACGATTTTGTTTAGTGCTTCACGTTAAGCAAGGAGAAACATGAACCATGTTTCAACCGACAAGCCGCTACTTCGAATTGGAAACAGCAACCTTCACCGCACGATCCGGGCGCGAAGTAGCTTACACACGCCGCCGGTTTCTCCCCGTCGAAACCGAAGGCACGGTATTGGCGGAGCACACCGTCACTCAAGGTGAACGGCTGGATACCATCACCGCCCGCTATCTGGGAGAAGCGGAGCTCTTCTGGCGGCTGTGTGACGGCAACAACGTCATGCGCCCGCAGGAACTGACCTCGGCGGTCGGCAACCCGATAAAAATTTTCCTGCCGGAGGCTTAAGGGACACCCATGAACCTTCTCGGTATCCACCTGAAATTGATGATCGGCGGGCGCAGTACCGTTCCGCCCCCTGCCCCGCCCAAGTTAAGCGAGGCATTGCAAAGTGTGGAAGTCAGCTACAGTGACCAGGGCCGCTCAGGCTTCCAGCTGAGCTTCCGCATTGGCCGTGGTCTGATGGATTTTCTCGATTATTCACTGGTAACCGAAAGGCTGCTGAAGCCGATCAACAACCGCGTCATCGTTCTGGTCTATTTCAACGTAACGCGCCACGTGCTCCTGGATGGAATCATCACCAACCACCAATTATCGCCCAGCAGCGACCCCGGTGCCGCCACGTTGACGGTGACCGGCGAAGATGTCAGTGTGTTGATGGATCTTGAGGAGCGGCGGCAACGACAAGAGCAGTCGGATTCAGATTATGTAGAGAATATTTTAACTAATTATAAAGAGTATCAACTTCATTTGCGTCGTGGCGATATTTCGGAGCGGGCAAGCCGGACACCCAATGAGCAGGAATCCAAGCCGATGCAAGCAGGGGTTTCGGACCGAGAATACATCGAATCACTCGCCAACCGCTATGGCTATCTGTTCTATGTCAAACCGGGCCAAACACCGGGCACCAATGAGGCCTATTGGGGCCCCCCGAATCGCTCCGGTCGGCCGCAAAAAGCGCTGTCAGTGAATATGGGCCCCCTCACCAACGTCGAATCCGTCAATTTTCAATTCGATGCGCTCGGTCCGACGCAGGTCAGCTTGCTGCAAGACGGTGAAGAGCAGCCGCCGATCGCCCAGCCATCAGCCGCAAGGCAAGGCAGGCCATTAGCCAGCGAACCCGCCACCGCTCATCGCACCACGGTGTTTGAAGATACCGGCTTGTACGATCAGCAGGCGAGTGAGACAGGTGCGAGAGACCTGGCCCAGGCACGATTCGACGCTTCGCTGAACGACCCCATCACGGGCTCCGGCGAACTCGATGCGCTGCGTTACGGCGGCATTCTCGAAATGGGAAAGCTGGTGGACCTGCGCGGTGCCGGCCGCAGCTACGACGGGACTTACTATGTCAAGAGCGTCAGCCATCGAATCGACATCCGCAAAGGGAGTTACAAGCAAAGTTTCACCCTGACCCGCGAGGGATTCGGCGCCACCAGCATGAGGGTTAGCGTATGACCACAGAGCGTTACTATGGAAAATACCGCGGCACGGTGGAAAACAATGTCGATGACAGAGAAACGGGCCGCATCGAAGTCGGTGTGTCGACGGTCATGGGCGCCGGCAACAAGAACTGGGCCATGCCCTGTGTTCCCTATGCCGGCAACGGCGTCGGCTTGTTCGCGATACCGCCTCGAGGCACCAGCGTCTGGGTCGAGTTCGAAGGCGGCGATCCGGGCCGCCCCATCTGGACCGGTTGTTTCTGGAACGAAGGCGAGAAGCCGGTGGATCCGTACACGGTTGACAAGAAAGTGCTTAAGACCGCTCAGGGCACCATCACCATCAACGATGCTTCCGATTCAGCGGGTATCACCATCGAAACCAACAGCAATCCAAAAATGAAAATCGTCCTGGACAGCAATGGAATAGAGATCAACACCGGAAACAGCAAAATAATGCTTGCCGCCAACCCCAAGCAGGTCTCGATCAACGACGGCGCATTGGAGGTGATCTGATGCCGGGCTATCTGCTCCACCAAGGGGCGACAGTTTTGTGCGCACACGGCGGACAAGCGCAGCCGACCGCGGTTAATCCACGGGTGAAGATCAATGGTCAGTCCATCGTGACGCAATCCAATTCCTATACGATATCCGGTTGTTCCCTGCCACCGCCACCGAATGCCAACGGACCTTGTGTGTCGGCGCAATGGACCCGCGGAGCGGTCCGGGTCAAGGCAGGCGGCGTCCCCGTGCTGCTGCAGGACAGCCAGGCAAGCTGCGCGCCGACGGGAACCGGCTTGACTATTGTGACCACGCAAACCACGGTGAGAGGGACCTGAATGAACATTGACGTCCCTTTTTGCTTCGACAGCCGCGGCCGCACCGCCTCGGACGACGATCATGATCATATCCGCGACATGATCGAACAGTTTCTGTTCACCAATCCCGGTGAGCGCGTCAATCGTCCCGAATTCGGCAGCGGCTTGCTGGGCATGGTATTCGAGCCCAACAGTCCCGAGTATGGCGCGGTTTTGCAGCAAGGGATCGAAGCGGGCCTGCAGCGTTGGTTGGGCGATCTGATCGAGGTCCGTTCCCTGCAGGTTATCAGCGAAGAGGCGGTGCTGCGGGTGGTTTTGCAGTACGCGGTACGGCCCAGCGGCGAGGCACGCACGGAGACCTTTCAGCGGAGCATGGCGCCATGAACGAATCGAACTTGATCTGCCTCGACGAGCGGCGGCGCCATCTGGTCCGCGAAAAAGGGCTGAACGGGCTGGATTATCTGGAAGTCAGCGACGACCAATTGAAGTTGACGGTGTATTTCCTGGCCAAGGCGCCGGAAGATCTGCAAAAAGAAAATGTTGTCATCAGAGGCGGGCGCCGCATCCGCGGCATTCGGGTGATCGATCTGAGATTGTGTATTCAGGCCGATCCCGCCCGCGATGACTGCGTGATCCTCACCGTCGATCGCTTCGGCGACTTCTCTGACTACACCCTTTGTCTCGTGGGTCTGGATGAACAGGGCCGGCCATCGCCTCATGCACTACCTGGATTCGATCCCCGCTACGCCTGCCTGGATTTCAGCTTCAAGGCCGGGTGCCCCAGCGATTTGGATTGTAAACCGATCGATGTCTGTCCGTCGCCCGCGAATGTTGAGCCGGAAATCGACTACCTGGCAAAAGACTACGCCAGTTTTCGTCAGCTGATGCTCGATCGTCTCGCCTTGACCATGCCTGAGTGGCGCGAAACGCATGTGCCCGACATCGGGGTTGCGCTGGTGGAGCTGCTGGCCTATACCGGTGACCAGCTCAGCTATTATCAAGACGCCGTCGCCACCGAGGCTTATCTGGATACGGCGCGGCAACGCATTTCCGTGCGGCGCCATGCGCGGTTGGTGGACTATCACATGCATGAGGGCTGCAATGCACGGGCCTTCGTGTGCGTGGCAACAGATGCCAGGGTGGACCTCGAACCCGCCGAGCTATTCTTCATCACGGGCAAGGGGCTGGACTTCAACAAGAGATTATTGACGGCGGAGGCGTTGCGCGGGATTCCGGGCAGCCGCTATGAAGTGTTCGAACCCGCGAATGTCTCGCCGCGAAGTGTCGAGTTCCGGCTAAGCGATCTGAAGTACCCAGGATGTCCGGCGGTCAAGCTGCGGGACCGGGAAGACCCGATATCCGAATACATCTACGGCACTTTTTCATCGGAAACACAGGGCATGCTGGCGGAGTATACCGGTGACGGTGCGCGACGACCCGGTGACACTTTGCAAGAAGCGCTGGTGGCCGAGTTCAACCGATTGTTGTACAGGCCAGATCTTTACCATCGGTCCCGTTTCGCGGCAATCGAGCTTGGCGACGATATCCGGACTCTCCTCGACTCGAACCCACAGGGCGATGAACTGGCGCGCCTGAACCGGGTTTTGTTGCAGCGAGCGTACCCGCAGGAACTCGCGACTGTCCGGCAGCCGGATGATCCGATATGTCTGGATCCGGATCACAATGAAATCCGCTTTTATACATGGGGCGATCAGGAGTGCTGCTTGGGGCGCGGCACGATGAGCGCGGTCCTGGCGGATGCCTGGCTCCCGATGGGCAGGGCGGGTGAAGAAACGACCGATATCGAAGAGTGCCGGCGGCTGCGGGTCCTGGGCCAACTGCAGCCCGGAGACGTACTGATCTTCGAAGAGATGAAGGGGCCCAAGACAGGCAATCCGGCCGACGCCGATCCGGAACATCGGCACGCGGTACGCCTGACGCACGTTTTATTCGATATCGACCCGCTCACCCACCAGCCTATCGTACATATCGACTGGGCGGAAGATGACGCGTTACCGTTTCCCTTGTGCCTGTCCGCCATCGGGCCTGCGCCGGAATGCCCGCTGCTCGAGAACATCAGTCTTGTTCGCGGTAACGTTATTTTGGTCGATCACGGGCGCAGCATCGGCCCGGAAGACCTCGGCACGGTTGCCGCCGAACCGACCGAACCGCGTTGCGAAGGAGAAGGACAAGCGGCGGAAGTAGAGATCCTTCCTGAGGGCTTTACAGCGCAATTGGAGCACGCACCTTTGACGTTTGGCGAGCCTGTCGCAGCGGAGATGCCGGCCTCCGCCATGATGGACCAGTATCCCCGCCAAGCCCTGCCTCAAATTGCGCTTGCCGCCAAGCGTACGTTGGGAGACAGCGAAATTGTACGGACATGGAGTCCGACCGATGATCTGTTGAACAGTCGGGCCAATGAACGTCGCTTTGTCGTCGAGCCGGACGGAGAAGGTCGCGGACATCTGCGCTTCGGTGACGGCGAACTCGGACGTCTGCCCGAAGCGGGCACTATATTCCTCGCAACCTACCGGACCGGCAATGGCCCTGCCGGCAACGTCGGCGCTGAATCCATCTCCCATCTTGTCCAGCGTTCAACGACACTCAGTGGAGTGCAGCTTACTCCGCGCAACCCACTGCCCGCCAGGGGCGGGATCGCGCCGGAACCGATGGCCGATGTCAAGCTGTTTGCGCCGCACGCATTTCGCAGCGAAATACAACGCGCCATCACCGCACAGGACTATGCACACATTGTCATGCGCGATTTCAAGGCAGAAGCCCAACGAGCCGCGGCCAAGCTTCGCTGGACCGGCAGCTGGGTCGAAGTGCTTGTCGCGGTCGATCCAAAAGGCGAGGTGAACGCAGACCCGGAACTGTTGAACGAGATCGCAAAACATCTCTACCGCTATCGTCGCATGGGACACGACGTTGTCGTTGCACCGGCCCGGTATGTTGCCTTGGCAGTGGAATTGACCGTTTGCGTCCTGCCGAATTATCTGCGTGGCCAGGTCAAGGCGGCCGTACTGGAGGTCTTGAGCAACCGCATGCGTCCGGATGGAAAGCTTGGCTTTTTCCATCCCGACCGTCTGAGCTTCGGAGAAGGCGTTGCGGCCAGTTCTCTGGTTGCCGCTGTCCAAAATCTCCCGGGCGTGGAGAGCGTTTTCGTCGACAAATTGAAGCGTCAATTCGAAGATTCGCAGGATCTCCCAGAGGATGGAATTTTACGTTTTGGACCGCTGGAGGTTGCCCGATTGGACAACGATCCCAACCGGCCTGAAAACGGCGTTTTGCAACTGAAAATGGGGGGTGGAAGATGAAACCGGAGCATTGTGGCTGTTGTGAAGGCGTGCAGCGTCGGACCCCGCAGGCTTTAGCCAACCGTCCGGGGCTCTCGTCCCTGGCGTATCGCATCGGCACACACAGCAGCTTTCTCGAGACCATGAAAGCCCGCCTTTCCGATTCGTATGTGGACGTTTGGATCAAGGAAGACGGCGAGGAGGCGCGCTATCTTCAAGCCATGATGAGCCGTCATCCCGAGGTGGCGGTCGAGCTGCTGCAAGAGCAAGAGACAAAGAAAAAGTATCGCATCTACCGGCTGCACGCGCTGACCACCCGGGATCCCAGCGATCCGAGCATCGCTTTGCTCGACGCTTGGGCAACGGTGGCGGATGTGCTTACCTTTTACCAGGAGCGTATCGGCAACGAAGGTTATCTGCTGACCGCAACCGAGCGTCGTTCCATCGTGCAGCTCGCAAATCTGGTTGGATACACGTTGAAACCCGGTGTCGCCTCGAGCGCCTTTCTCGCCTTCACCCTGGATAAAGGCTACAAGACGTCGATCCCCGCAGGCACCCGGGGCCAGAGCATGCCCAACCCAAGCGGATCGCCTCAATCCTTCGAGACATCGGAACCGTTGCAGGCACGCGAGGAGTGGAGCCGGATCCAGCCACGCCGGACCATGCCGCAGTTTATTACGGATAAAACGCACACGCTTTACCTAAAGGGTGTCGCGACAGGGTTGAAGCCGAACGATCCGCTGTTGGTCATCGACCGTAGCGGCGAGCAATTCTTTCGTCGGGTGCTGAGTATTGAGCCCGATCCCGAGTCGGATCGCAGCAAAGTGGTGTTAACCTTATTCGCAGAGGCTGAAATACCCTCTGCGGAACCAAAAAAGGTGTCGCTGACAGAGGCCCTTACCGACCTGATGGGGCCTCTATCCAAATCGCCGTCGCTGCCGCCCCGCAGCGCGCGGACGCTCAAACGTGCGCCAAAGCAGGTCTACGGCCCATCCGTGGATACCAACCTGAAGCTGTTGAGTGCACTGAAAAAAGCGCCCGATGTCTACGCGGCGATCGAAGGCGTGACGGCTCAAACCGGACCTGCTCGGGTGTATGCATTTCGCACGACGGCCGCCTTGTTTGGCAACAATGTTCCGAAGCAGATTACCTATGCATTGAGAACGAACCAGCCGTTGCCGCCAGAGAACTGGCAGGAATGGCCGATTGCTGATGACGAGAGGTCTAATGTGGCCTATCTGGACGGTGCCCACGACAAGATCCAACCGGGCAGTTATATCGCAATCAGAACAGTTGACTCAGATGCGCAGGTGTTCGGAAGCGTTACTGTGCATACCCTTCCTCGCAGCCAGTACGGCATCAGCGCCAAGACCACCAGGATCACATTGCCGGAAGGGGAGACATGGAGGGAGGATCCACCTGATCCGCTCGAAGATCGTAGGGATTTTTTCACTGAACAAATCCGCGGGACCGTCGTCTACGCCGAAAGCGAACCGCTCGAGCTGGCCGAGGAACCTATCGTAGAGGATATCGGCGGGGCAACGATCGAGCTGGACGGTCTATATGAAGGACTCGAAGCGGGGCGCTGGTTGATCGTCTCGGGCGAACGCAGCGATATTGCGGCGAGCCGCAGCACTGCGAACGGTGACGAAGACAATTCAGAACTCAAGGCCAGCGGCGTCAACGCCAGTGAGCGGGTGATGGTTTCCGGTGTCTCTCACCAACTGCGTAAGGCTAAGGCGGACCAAAAACAAATCCTTCCGGGCGAAAGCTTTCACACAGTCCTTACGTTGGCAAATGAACTAGCCTACACCTATAAGCGCGACAGCGTCGTTATCCATGGCAACGTCGTTAAAGCCACGCAAGGTGAAACGCGTCGGGAAATCCTTGGAAACGGCGACGGAGCACGCGCGCGGCAGACGTTTACGCTGGCTCAGTTGCCATTGACGCATTTGGCGGCGCCCACGCCCGAGGGCGCGCAAAGTACCTTGAAAGTCCGGATCAACGATGTACGCTGGCACGAGTCCGACAATCTGTTCACACTTGACGCCAATGCCCGCGGCTACATCACACGCACCGATGACGAGGGCAAAACGAACATCATTTTCGGCGATGGCATCCATGGGGCGCGCCTCCCCAGCGGCAGTGAGAACATAAGCGCCATGTACCGTTCCGGCATCGGCAAATCAGGCAACGTCGGTGCCAAGCGCATCAGCCTGCTGGCCACCAAGCCTTTGGGCGTAAAAGCAGTCATCAACCCTCTGCCCGCCACCGGCGGGGCTGATGCCGAAGGCCGCGACCAGGCTCGCGAGAACATACCGCTGGCACTCATGGCGCTGGACCGCATCGTTTCTGTGCAAGACTACGCCGATTTCGCACGCAGCTACGCAGGGATTGCAAAAGCGAGCGCCGCCTGCCTTCCCGCTGCTGATCGACAGGTGGTTCATGTCACGGTGGCCGGCGTGGATGACATTCCCATCGACAGGGACTCCGAATTGTATCTCAATTTATACCAGGCACTACGCAGATATGGTGATCCCCATCAACCGATTCGCCTGGCAACCCGGGAGCTCATGCTGCTGGTGATTTTTGCCGGCGTGCGGGTTCTGCCCGACTATCAATGGGACAAGGTCGAGCCGCGGGTACGGCAGGCGCTGCTGGATGCTTTTGCCTTCGAGAAGCGGGCGCTCGGCCAGGAGGTGCTGCTGAGCGAAGTCATCGGTGTCATTCAGGCAGTATCGGGGGTGGCCTATGTGGATGTGGATATTCTCCACGCGGTGTCCGAGGACGTTACACCGGAACATCTGGAAAAACTCGCGGACACTTTAAAGAGCCAACAGCCAGCCAAACGCATTCCAGTCGGTACGGCCCACATTGCGACAGATGATCACCGCGTGATAAAGCCTGCGCGGCTGGCTTATCTCGATCGAGAGTTACAGAACGATACCCTTGTTCTCTGGGAGCTGACTCATGAATGAAACAAGCGATCGCCTGTATGAACTGCTGCCGGTTGTTTACCGCCAGCGCGACGCGGAACAGGGCTGGCCGCTCAAGGCGCTCCTGAGAGTGATCGGCGAGCAGGTGGGTGTGGTGGAGACGGACATCGCCCAGCTTTATGAGAATTGGTTCATCGAAACCTGCGAAGATTGGGTGGTGCCGTATATCGGCGACCTGGTGGGCTACCGAATCGTCTATGAAGCGGGCGAACCTGCTGAGCCATCCTCGCCGCAGGGGCGCTTGCGCAACAGGATTCTGATTCCCCGCCGCGAAGTGGCGAATACGGTTCGCTACCGGCGGCGCAAGGGCACCCTGGCCTTGCTGGAGTTGCTGGCGAACCATGTCGCCGGCTGGCCGGCACGAGCGGTCGAATTTTACCGGCTGGTCGGTTGCCACCAAGCGGTCAATCATCTGCGGCCCCAGCGCGGGCGTACGGTGGATGTTCGCTTAGGCGATGCCTTGGAAAGGCTGGACGGGCCCTTCGATGAACTGGCCCATACCGTCGATGTTCGGCGCATCGATTCCCACCGGACACCCGGGCGCTATAACCTGCCCAATGTCGGCGTATTCGTGTGGCGGTTGAAGTCGTTTTCGGTAACCCAGGCACCGGCCTATTGCATGGAGCCGGTTGGGGATCATTGCTACACGTTCAGCGTTCTCGGCAACGATGTACCATTATATACCCGTCCTCAGCGCGAGGCTGAACCCACCGATATCGCCGGTGAGCTGAACCTTCCGATTCCAATTCGCCGGCGCGCGCTGGAACAACGCCTGACCGATTATTATGGCGAAACAAAGAGCTTTCACATCTGGCTGGAGGTTGAGATCCCCTCCGGTAGCGGCGAATCGGGTGAGGTTCTTGACCGCGTAGCCGTGCCACCGGAAAAAATCATCGTGGCCGACCTGACCGATTGGCAGTATCACCCGATTTCAGACCGGATTGCGCTCGATCCGGAACTCGGCCGGATATCCTTTTCGCCCAGAGCGCTGCCCAAGGGCGGCGTGTGGGTCTCGTATCGCTATGGCTTCAGCACCGGGATGGGCGGCGGAGACTACGCGCGCTCTTCCATCCAGCAAGAAAACGCGAAACGCTACGCCGTGGGTGAAAACCAAGAACACAAAACCTTGACCGAAGCCTTACGGAAATGGCAAGAGGATTCGGAGACTGATGAAAATTCGCCGCCGAATGCAGTGATCGAGATCACCGACAGCAGCGCGTATGTCGAACACCTGAAGGTGGTCATTCCGGAAAACCGGAGCCTGCAGATCCGTGCCGCCAACGGGGTGCGCCCGACCCTTCGACTATTGGATTGGCACACGTCGCGTCTGGACGATTTGCGGATCACCGGCGAGGCGGGCAGCCGTTTTTCAATCGACGGTTTGCTGATCACGGGCCGAGGGCTGCATGTCGAAGGGGCGGTCGCTGCGGTGGCTATTCGTCACTGCACCTTGGTGCCCGGCTGGGGCTTTCTATGTGAACCCGAGTCGGCGCGGGCCGTCGAACCCAGCCTCGAGCTGGTGAATACGGGTGCGTGCGTCACGATAGACCACAGTATTATCGGACCGATCCAGGTGATACAGGATGAAGTCCAAGCCGATCCCATCAAGCTTCACATCAATGACAGCATCATCGACGCCACCAGCCGTGAGCGAGAGGTATTGGGTGCGCCGGGCGGCCTATTCGCCCATGCCGATGTCACTATAGTGCGCAGCACCGTCTTCGGGCGCATCGAAACGCACGTCATCGAGCTGGCGGAAAACAGCATTTTCCTGGGACCGATTCGGGTTGTTCGACGCCAGCGCGGCTGCATGCGTTTTTGTTACGTGATGCCGCATTCCCGCACCCCCAGGCGTTATTACTGCCAGCCCGATTTGGTCGAAAAACCCATTAAGGATCGATTCGACCCCGACACCTGTTCTGCCGAAGATCGCGACCGGGAGATTAACCGTGAACGCCTGCGGGTAAGGCCGCTGCTCAATAGCACACGTTATGGTGATCCGGCCTATTGCCAATTGGCAGACGATTGCGCCGACGAAATCAAGCGGGGGGCCGATGATCGGTCCGAAATGGGAGCATTTCACGACCTGTATTCACCGCAGCGGGAAGCCAATCTGCGGGCGCGGCTGAACGAATACACGCCGGCCGGTATGGACGTCGGAATAATCACCGCAAGTTAATGACATAAGGAGAAGAACCATGAAAGGCGATTTCTCACGGGTTACACTGAACGAGGAAAAGCACTACTCCCTGGTGCTGATGCAGCAGGGCAGAGTACTGCTGGATAACGACTGGAACGAACAGGGGCTGACACTGTGGCTTGCACAGCAGAAACTCATTGGAGATCTGATCGGAGAGCACGGCGGGCCAGAGGGCAGCTTCGAAATTTATCCGATGCCGTCCGACGAAACCCCGAGTGCGTCTGATTTCATGATTCGCGATGGACGTTATTATGTCCAGGGTGCGATGTGCGAGAACGAAGAATCGTGCCGTTTCACCGACCAGCCGGACTACCCGCCATTCAGCGACTACAATCCGAATCCGATCGATGAGCCAGGGACTTATCTCATATACCTGCATGTGTGGCTTCGACACATCACTCACCTGGAAGACGAAGCGTTGCGTGAAGTCGCCTTGGGTGGGCCGGATACCACTACCCGCGTCAAGACCGTTTGGCAGGTGAAGGCCAAGAAAACAGACCTAGCGTTATATAGCGACGATGGCGCAGCCAACCGAGTTCTTAAGGAAAATTACGAACAATTCGAACAGGAGTTGGGTGATGAGATCTATCCAAGGAGCAGCTTCCTCAAGGCCCGAGCCATTATCCCCCGGGAAACGGTGGAACCTTGCAGGATTTCTCCGGAAAACCGTTACCGCGGCGCTGAGAATCAACTCTATCGCGTCGAAATCCATCGCGGTGGGCTGGCCTTTGATGCAGAAGCCAATAATCAAACTCCACGACCGGCCACATTTAAATGGTCCCGGGAAAACGGTTCGGTGGTATTTCCGATCGAAGACATCAACGGCAGCGTGGTGACTGTCAGCCACCTTGGCCGTGACACGCGTTTCGGTCTGAAGCCAGGCGACTGGGTTGAGGTTGTTGATGATGACTATGTACTGCTGGGAAAGAGGGAAAAGCTCCTCCGGGTGGGAGAGGTCGATCCGGTCGAGATGCAGGTTGTCTTGTCGGAATCCCCGGCTCACACGCCCGGGTCATCCAAGCATCCCCTGTTGCGCCGCTGGGACCAAAAAGGCGACGAGGAAGGAGGGATGATTGTCGTCGAAGAAGGCAAGTGGGTCGAGCTGGAGGACGGTGTGGAAATCTGGTTCGAGCCTCCACCAAGTCAGATCCTGGCCCACTATTGCAGCGGCGAATGGTGGTTCATTCCCGCGCGAACGGCTACGGGTGATGTGGAATGGCCAAAAGAGAGCGACGGAAGTCCTCTATCCCAACCGGCTATGCATCCTACCCAGGGTTTCGCACCGCTTGCCCTCGTAGAATTTAGTGAGGACGGAATTATTGCTGATAATAATGACATTATAGATTTGCGGCGCAAGCTTGCGCAGCGTTGGGAATAGCAGTGCTCAGAGGCTATTGAGCGACCCAAGCCGCTCAATTCGGATAAATGCGTTTTCGCCTAGGATCTCCCGCCGGACAGCAGGTCGAGCATCAAATTGAAATCGCAATCGTACACGTAACTCTGTCAATCGTGCACCGTGCGCACCATTTCGCCTACAATTCGTTCACTGGTATTGGTGTTAGGCGGTCGCTTCGGCTTCAAAATTCCCCATTGCCCCCTTTTTCATAAGGGGCAATGAACGGTTTTACAAGTGTTCTTCGCATTTTATTCTCATTTGTCATTCATGTACGGTTTATACTCGATTGGTCGCCAAGCCGAGGCGGCCCTTCCGCCGTCAGCGCTCCAATCGACAGTTCGGGAGCCGAACCGTTCTTAGCGCTTGACGGTCTCCTCGCAATGAAGCAAACGCTTATCGGCACGTTTTGTTAGGATCGCCTTTTCAAAACGACAAAATGAAAAAGCGTGCATGCAAAGCTCGATTTCCCCGTTGCAGCGTATGGCAGGGAGGACCAAGCAGCCGCTAAATCGGATGCATGGCACGTGCGAAGGAGTCCCGGTGACAAAAAAACTAATCTTCATTGTCTTTCTGCTTCTGGCCGCATGGCTGTCCTGGACGCTGTGGTCAACCCCGCCCGCAAGCAGCACAACCCGGAAACTGGTGCTGACCGGCTCGAGCACTGTCGCCCCGCTCGCCGCGGAGATCGGCAGGCGTTTCGAGACGCTGCATCCCGACGTGCGGGTGGATGTGCAGACCGGCGGCTCCTCGCGCGGCGTCAACGACGCCCGGGCGGGTCTGGCCGATATCGGCATGGCGTCGCGGGCGCTCAAGACCTCGGAAGAAGATCTTTACAGCTTCACCATCGCTCTGGACGGTATCAGCATCATCGTCAACCGGTCCAACCCGGCCGCGGCGCTGAGCAGGCAGCAAATTATCGAGATATACACCGGCGCAATCACAAATTGGCGCGAAGTGGGTGGGCGGGATGCGCCCATCACTGTGGTAAACAAAGCCGAAGGCCATTCAACGCTGGAGCTGTTCCTGCACCATTTCGGCCTGCAAAACAGAGCGGTGAAACCGCAGGTGATCATCGGCGACAACCAGCAGGGCATCAAAACGGTGGCCGGCAACCCCAATGCCATCGGCTATGTCTCGATCGGTTCCGCGGAGTATGAGGCCGGTCACGGGACACCGATCAAGCTGCTGCCGCTGGAAGGCGTGCAGGCATCGGTGGAAAATGTTCGCAACGGCAGCTTCCCGCTCGCAAGACCCTTGAACCTGGTGACACAGTCGGAACCTGCCGGCATCGTCAGGGACTTTATCGAATTCGCCCGTTCGGAACAGGTGCGTGAACTGGTCGAAGCTCAATACTTTGTTCCCCTCGCGCGCTGACCAACCGCTGCTGTGGCTGCTGCGCCTCTGCGCGTTGACGGCGGCGACGGTTGTGCTGCTGATTCTGACATTTCTGGTCATCGAATCCCGGCCGGCGCTGCGCGATGTGGGTATCGCGCGGTTTTTCGGCGACCGCTCCTGGCACCCGACCGAAGGCGAATACAACTTCATGCCGATGCTGTCGGGGACCGTCTATTGTTCGCTCGGAGCGCTGCTGCTGGCGGTTCCTTCAGGGATCGCCGCAGCGCTGTTCAGCCGCTGGTATGCACCGGCATCCGTTGCAGGCCTGTTTCGTCGGCTGATCGAGCTGCTGGCCGGCATCCCTTCGGTGGTGTATGGCTTGTGGGGGCTCACCACGCTGGCGCCGTTGATCGGTCGGCTGCATGCACCGGGAACCAGCCTGCTGGCCGGAATCCTGATTTTGGCGCTGATGATTCTCCCGACCATCGCTTTGACCGCCGATGCGGCGCTGGCCGCCGTACCGCAGGCTTATCTGCGCGGAGCTGCGGCTTTGGGACTGTCGCGCTGGGGGATGATCAGCGGCGTCGCCCTGCCCGCCACGCGCTCCGGCATCGCGACCGGAATCCTGCTGGCCGCCGCGCGCGCGATGGGAGAGACGATGGCCGTGCTCATGGTGTGCGGCAATGTGGTGCAATATCCGGACAGTCTGTTCGATCCGGTACGTACTCTCACCGCCAACATCGCCCTCGAGATGGCCTATGCGATGGGCGATCATCGCGCGGCGCTGTTCGTTTCGGGGCTGGCGTTGATGCTGCTGATGCTGGCGATGGTTGGCGCTGCCGGCCTGCTGTCGCGCGGGAGGCGATATGCCTGAAGCAACCGCCCATTCGATCGCTCCGTTGGGGATAACAAGAGACCGGCTCGCGACTTTTGTCATCTGGTCGGCGGCCCTGCTTGTGACCGGGCTGTTTCTCTGGCTGATTTCGGACATCCTCCTGGGCGGCATAACACGTCTGTCGTGGGCGTTTCTCACCGAGCCGCCATTCGATGCCGGCCGCAGCGGCGGCATCGGCCCAATCATCGTCTCCACCGGCCTGATCCTGTTGGTCGCTATTGCAGCATCGGTCCCGCCGGCACTGGGGACCGCCATTCTGCTGGCCGAATTCAGCCGCAGGGAGAGCCTTTTCGGCCGCTCGGTGCGGCTCAGCCTGGATGTGCTCGCCGGCGTGCCGTCCATCGTTTTCGGACTGTTTGGCAATGCCTTTTTTTGCATCTATCTCGGCTTGGGATTCTCGATTCTCTCGGGCGGTCTGACGCTGGCGTGCATGGTGCTGCCGATACTGATTCGCACGGCCGAGGAGGGCTTGCGCTCGGCGCCGGACGACTACCGTCTGGCAGCCGCCGCACTGGGACTGTCCCGCAGCGCAGCGCTGATGCATCTGCTGCTGCCGACCGCGATGCCCGCTTTGATCGCGGGCCTGATGCTGGGGATCGGGCGGGCGATGGCGGAAACGGCGGCGCTGATCTTCACCAGCGGCTATGTGGACCGCATGCCGGACTCGCTTTGGGATTCCGGCCGGGCGCTGTCGGTGCACATCTACGATTTGACTATGAACGTCGCCGGCGGCGACGCCAACGCTCGCGCCGCGGCGCTGGTTCTGGTCGTTTTATTGTTGCTCGTCAACGGGGCCGCCATGACATTGGCCGACCGTTGGCGCAATGCGAGGATCGTGACAGCATGAGCCAATCGCTCAACGATGACTTAAACAGATTCGACCACACGGTCGACCCGGAAATGGATAACAGCGCCTATACGCTGGGGCCGCTGCAGGCAGGACCACCCTGCTGCCATCCAAGGCCGCTGATCCGGGTCGAACATCTGTCCGTCCGCTACGGCGAAAAACCGGCGCTGGAAGAGATTACCCTGGATATTCACCGCGGCTGTATCACCGCACTGATCGGCCCCTCCGGCTGTGGCAAGACCACTTTTCTTTCGGTTCTCAACCGGCTCACCGACATGATCCCCGGCTGTCGTGTGGCAGGCCGCGTTCGCATGGGTTCGACCGACCTGCTCCATCCTGCATTGGATGTGCAGGCGCTGCGCCGCGAAGTCGGCATGATTTTTCAGAAGCCAGTACCGTTTCCGCTCTCCATCCGCCGCAACATCGAGCTGTCGCTGCTCGAGCATCGTATTACCAAACGGTCCGAACTTGACGGCATTGTGGAGCAGGTACTCACCGATGTCGGCTTGTGGAACGAGGTAAAAGACCGCCTCAACGCCCCTGCGCCGGCCCTCTCCGGCGGCCAGCAGCAGCGTCTCTGCATCGCCCGGGCGCTCGCCCTGGAACCGGGAATTTTATTGATGGACGAACCCTGCAGTGCGCTGGACCCGATTGCTTCCGGCGTGGTGGAAGATCTGATCCAGCGGCTGCGTGGCCGCTACACCGTGATAATCGTCACCCACAACCTGGCTCAGGCGCGGCGCATCGCCAACTACGCAGGCTTCTTCTGGGTAAAAGAGCGCGCTGGCACGTTGATCGAATTCGGGCAGTGCCGTCAGATTTTCGAATCACCCAACCAGGATCTGACCGCCGCCTATGTGAGCGGCAAACGGGGTTGACGATCCACTGCTGGAAGTGCCGTCGGACAACGAATAAAAACCGGGAGGCATCGGCATTCAGGCCGGCTGCGGCACTCGTCCCATTCCATCCTATTTTTTCAATGCTGTCGAATACAAGGTCGCGTACACTTTCCCCCCTCCGGGAGAAGGTCGGGATGAGGGTATCCAAATAGCTGAGCTCCTTTGTTTATCGTCCCCTCTCTCGATGGAGAGGGCTTGAGTCAACAGCATTGTCATACCGTCTCGGCTGCAAGATC
>Ga0209633_10001721_pt1 | contig 22024 bp, 21 predicted proteins | sample Cruoilmetagenom1_FD_187290 | JGI IMG/M metagenome (GOLD analysis project Ga0209633, IMG submission 187290) | Oil polluted marine microbial communities from Coal Oil Point, Santa Barbara, California, USA - Sample 1 (SPAdes) (version 2) | ecosystem: Environmental > Aquatic > Marine > Oil seeps ... | reverse complement strand
ACGTCGAGCGTCGCCAGCGCATGAAACCGCTCCGTCGTTCCCTCATTAATGAGAATGCGTTCCGCGCCTACAACCTCAAGAACGTCGCCGAACTCGGAGAAGTTTTCCTTTGTCAGCGGTATTGGCGATAGATCGACAATGCTCATTGTGCACGACGCCCAAAGACGCGAAAGCGGCTGACGCCGCCATCAGGATAGATATTAAGCCTTACATGCGTGACTAGTCCCAACGAAGAAATATCAGCGTCGCCGAATTCATGAACACAGTCTGCCTGAAGCTTTTGCCTCGGCAAAATTTCACGCCAAGACACCGCCTCTTCGACAAGGCTTCCATCTGCTTCACCGGTGAAGTCGACGCCCTCGACAGATGCGCTTTCGGGGAAATTGCCTTTGAAATGGGCGGTGTCGATTTCAATCGCCTCGACAACACCCCGCGCCGCCAGTGCGATAATGATCCAGTCATTTCCTGGCTCGCGACGACGGCGCGTTTCCCAGCCGTCGCCCATGGTCTTGCCCCTGCCTTCCGACAATAACGCCCAAAGATCTCCGTAGTGCGCATCATTATAGGCGATGATACTGCCGCCCTTCTTTAACGCGGATAGCTCGACCAGCGCATCTTCTGAAGCGTCACCCCATGATGGCGCAACCTCGCCATAAAGCCGCATTCGCGCAACGCCTCCATCAGGGAAAATGTTTAACCGCACCGCGCCCCAAACGCCGTCGTCGCTGATCGCGTGAAACTGGCGTTTGTCGCCCTCCAACGAGACTTTTGGCAGAATTGTCTTCCACACCGACGGGTCATCGATGTTCGCATCCTTCATGCAGGCTTCCAAAGATGCAGCAGGCGGATAATTTCCTGTAAAATAGCTCGTATCGATCTCTATGCCGCGAATAACCCCATCGGCGCCAAGATCTACAACACACCAATCATGCCCGGTATCGCGTCGCCGGCGGCTTTCCCAGCCATCCATCCATTTGCCATGTTCGTCATATTTGTCCGGAATGAACACAGGCGGCGCGTCCGAGATCAGTCGCTCCTTAGCGCCGAAAAACTCATCCGATGCGCCAACCACACGGCTACCAAAACGCGGCGACGCGAGGTTAGGAAAGCGGCGCGCAAATTCTGGTTCAATGATCTTTTTGTCAGGCATTTGTCTCGTTACTCATTCGATAATTTCTCTAACCGTATGCGGGCGATTTTGTGCACCTCCCTCAAGGCGGTCGTGAATTCTTCTTTTGGAGAATTTTCCACTCGCGTTTCAAAGTTTTCCAAAATTTGAGCGCGGTTTTTCCCGGAGACCGCAAGAATAAATGGAAACCCGAATTTGTCCGTATATTTCTTATTCAGTGATTGAAATTGTACCAACTCTTCTGGCGTACATTGATCCAGTCCGGCAGACTTCTGCTCGTCGGTTGAGGCTTCGGTCAACTCACCCTGCAACGCGAGGCGACCGGCAAGGTCCGGATGAGCGCGAAGCAGTACCAGCTGTTTTTCATATCCCGCACCATCAACAATCGCCGCCATACGCTGCGCTAGCACGCCAATGTCGCCACTATCGTCAGTGTGGTTATTGTCAAAAATTTCCTGCGCAACCCATGGCGAGTGCTCATAGATACCGTCAAAAAGAGCGGTAAATGCATCGCGGTCAAACCCAGCGCCGGGTGGCAAATTTGTCGCGTGATTATCTTTCACCGGAACGCCCCGCCGCCGCTTTCTCAGATGGGTGGCGTTTCCGCCAATGCCTGGCGATATCAACCCGGCGGCAAACCCAGACATCGTCAAATGACAATACGTGGTCGACAAAATTTTCAAGCGCTTTGAATCGCGCCGGCCGTCCAATCAAACGACAATGCAGACCCACGGACAGCATCTTCGGCGCGCGCGCGCCTTCGCGATAAAGAACATCAAACGCATCTTTGAGATAGGTTTCAAAATCAGCGCCCGTGTTAAATCCCTGCTGTGTAGCGAAGCGCATATCATTCGCATCTAACGTATAGGGCACAATTAAGTGCGGCGTATTCGTTTGCGTGCTCCAAAATGGCAGGTCGTCAGAATAATCGTCTGCGTCATAGAGAAATTCGCCATGCTCGGCCACAAGACGCCGCGTATTTTCACTTGTCCTGCCAGTGTACCAGCCGAGCGGCGGCGCGCCGCATATCGTCGTCAGTATTTCGATCGCTTCTTCCAAATGCGAGCGCTCAACATTTTCCGGCACGTCTTTGTAATCAATCCACCGCATTCCATGGCTCGCAATCTCATGGCCATCCGCCATCGCACGCTCGATAAATGCTGGATTTTTTTGCGCCGCCATGGCGACAGCGAATATGGTGATCGGCAGTTTTCGTGATTGAAATAAGTCGAGAACGCGCCAGGCGCCTGCGCGAGAGCCATACTCATAAATCGACTCCATCGACATATGCCGCGCGCCCTGAAAAGGATCAGCGCCGACTATTTCTGACAGAAAGGCTTCCGACTCGCTGTCGCCGTTCAATACGCAGCGCTCGCCGCCTTCTTCATAGTTGAGGACAAATTGAACAGCGATGCGCGCGCCGCCCGGCCAATCAGCGTGAGGCGGGTTTTCCCCATAACCAATAAGATCTCGCAAACCAGGCATTTTACGCCAATGAAAACTAGGTGGATCGCTGCTCGAACATAAATATACACAGCGGCGCCATCATCATACAGTTTTTTGGTTGCTTGTCAGGAAATTCCAGACTAGCCGCAACTGCTTTTACCGCTATCATCGCGACCCCAACCAGCCTGGCGGAGGATGACCTTGGAACTACAAATTGTTGATTGGCTAAGCTTGATTCTGCGCTGGGCGCATATCATCGCTGGGATTGGCTGGATCGGCGCCTCCTTTTATTTCATGGCGCTGGATTTCAGTCTTCGTCATCGCGATGGTTTGCCGGACGGCGTCAAAGGCGAGAGTTGGTCGGTGCATGGCGGCGGCTTTTACCATGTACAAAAATATTTGGTCGCGCCAGAGAAGATGCCGAAAGACCTCAAATGGTTTCAATGGGAATCATATGCCACGTGGCTGACGGGCTTTGCACTCATGTCGGTGGTATATTACTGGCAGGCCGACATCTACCTCATCGACCCATCGGTCCTTGCATTATCAAAACTACAGGCGATCGGAATTTCCATCGCGGTCCTTGCAGCAAGTTGGCTCGTCTATGATGCGCTTTGCAAATCCCCATTAAAAGAGAACCAACCTGCGATGTTCACGGTCTTGTTCGTGCTCATTGTCGGCGCCGCGCTTGGTTTGGGCGAGATATTTTCCGCGCGCGCTGTGTTCCTCCACATTGGCGCCATGATCGGCACGATCATGACTGGAAACGTTTTTTTCGTCATTATTCCCAACCAAAAAATCGTTGTCGCTGATTTGAAAGCCGGAAAAACACCGAACCCGAACTTCGGGAAAATCGCAAAACTCCGGTCGACTCATAACAACTATCTGACGCTGCCTGTTCTCTTCATGATGATCTCAAACCATTACCCGATGACCTTCGGGCATCCGATGAATTGGGTTGTCGTTGCGTTGATATTGCCGATCGGCGCCATCGTTCGCCATTACTTCAATGCTCATGACAGCGGGAGGCATGGCGGCGCACTGAGATGGCAATGGCCTGCAGCATCAGCATTACTTCTTATGCTTATGATTTTCGTTGCCTGGCGGCCGGGCGGCGGGGCCGCCACGCCATCCAAGAACATAGAAGAAATAGGATCGGCGGCGTTAACCGAGCAGGCCTTCGCCATTGTCGAAAAACGCTGCGCCGTTTGCCATTCGGCTAATCCAACGGACTTTGTGGCAGCCGCTCCCGGCGGCGTTGAATATGATACGCTTGATCTTGTCAGGCAGTTCGCGCCGCAAATCCGCGCGCAGTCTATTTTGAGCAACGCTATGCCGCCGGGAAATCTAACGGAGATGACTGACGAAGAGCGCGCATTATTGGACGCGTGGATTGACGCTGAAATGCAAGCCGGCCCCTAAACCTCCAAACCCTGAAATGGCGCCAGCTTATCAAAGCTGATGTTAATTGATGGCCTGCGCGCGCTCATGCGCGATTTTGCCGGCCACATATGTTGCTTTGACCGCTCTTTCATCCGCCATAATTATCTGCGCGAATAGCACATCAAAGATGTCTTCCGCCCGGTCTACGCGGCGCGCAATAAGTGGGTTCGATTTCAAATCTAATATGACGAGATCAGCATCCATCCCCGGCGCCAGATTGCCAAGCCTGTCATCAAGGCGCATCGCCTTCGCCCCGCCGACAGTCGCCATCCAGAACGCCTCAGCAGGGTGCAAGCTCGCCCCATGGATCCGCGCGGCTTCATAAGCGGCTCTCATTGTCGCAAACATAGAGAAGGAAACGCCAGCGCCGACGTCTGAGGCAAGCGAAATCAAAATGTCCGGCGCCGCATGACGCGTGGCATTAAGATCGAACACGCCTGATCCCATAAATGCATTTGATGTTGGGCAATGAGCGATAGCCGCGCCGCATTCGGCGATGGCGCGCCGCTCATTATCGGAAAGATGAATACAGTGCCCGAAGATCGCCCCCTCGCCGGTCAGGCCAAATGATTCATAAACCTGATAATAGCCCTCATGCGATGGGTACTGTTCGAGGACACGCGCAATTTCATCCTTTGTTTCTGACAAATGCGTCTGCATCAGCGCGGTCGGATGTTCGGACCATAAGGCGCCAAGCGCTTCCAACTGCTCCGGAGACGACGTCAGAGCAAAACGCGGCGTAATAACATACTGGTTGCGGCCATGGCCGTGCCAGCGCTCTATTAGCGCCTTCGATTCATTGTACCCTGACTGTGCGGTATCAGTGAGGGGCGCCGGCGAGTTGCGGTCCATGCAGACTTTACCAGCAGCCATACAAACGTTTCTTTGAGAAGCTGCTTCAAAGAAACTATCGACAGACTGTGCGTGTACAGTGCAGTAAACACTCGCCGTCGTAACGCCGTTTAAAAAGCACTGATCGAGAAAAAATTCCGCTGAGTTTTCTGCGGCCTCGCGATCGTCGAACCGACTTTCGCAAGGGAACGTGTGCTTATCCAACCAGTCGATCAATCCTTGGCTGTGTGATCCAATGATATCCAGTTGAGGGTAATGAGTATGGGCGTCAATGAACCCAGCCATGATAAGCGCGTCACCATGGTTGATGACGGGCGAGCCCCTGGATTGTTTCAAAATATCTTCTGCGGGACCAACGGCGAGAATGCGCCCGTCTTCCACCAAAACAGCACCGTCTTCGCGGTGATCAACGGCGTCTTCGACGCCGCATGCGAATGGATCATCGGTAAATGATAAAGTCTGGCCGCGTAAAACGAACCGGCCGCCCTCGTCTTTCATCGTTCACTCTGCGTTTGTAGGCGCGCGTTTATCAACTCTGATTCGCGAAACCCAAGCTTGTCGTCGAAATCCCGAAGCGGCTATAGCCGCAAATTAGGAAAGTATCCACTGAATCAGCGCTCGGGCGCTTCGGCAAGCCGCAATATCTCCGCCGCCAGCGCGATCGCAATAACTCCCGGCTCCTTGCTGGTCGGCCCGCCCGCCCCGAGAGGGCAGATGAGCCGAGATAACGCCGCCTCGCTCACCCCCAGCTCGCGAAGCTTTTTGAGGAAGCGAGCGCGCTTGGTCATAGACCCGATCAGCCCCAGATAGCGAAACTGTCCGCGCTTTAGAACCGCATGGCAAATCTCAAGATCGAGCGGATGGGAATAGCTCATCACGACATGAAATGCATCGTCAGGCGCATAAGCGACCGCTTCGCTGGGTGACGCTACAACCATTCGCATCGCATGCGTCGGTATGTGATCGGGGAACCGGGAGGCGTCCGTATCGATCCAAACTATTTCAACAGCGAGCCCCGCGAAAACGCGCACAACCTCGCGACCGACATGCCCAGCGCCGTATAGATAAATTGGCAGCAATTTTTTCTTAATCGGTTCCAAGAACCATTCATTTTCAGCTTTGCCGTCACTTGCCAAAATATATTTGTCTTCTGCTGCGCCAATGGCCCTGTGAAATTGCTCACGCGCAATCCGAGGCGCCGCTCCAAGATCGGTTATGCCCGTAATTTGGACTGGCGCCGTTCCGGTCTTTGTAAGCCTTGCGAAATAACCCGCATCCATATCGATCTCGGTAGAGACAAAGTCGATCTCTTTCGCACCATACCGCTCAAACAAGAGCCGCTCCTGCCCGCCGCAACACTGCCCAAGACGCGGCCCAAGAGGATAAGTTTTAGTATCGCGCAACCAGGCGACCTCAGAGTCTGCATTTAGCAGTGATCTTGCATGCGCAATTGCGTCATGTTCCAGTGCGCCGCCGCCAATCGTACCTACTGCCTCGTGCATAGACACGATCATCGCCGCGCCCGTTTCGCGCGGCGTTGAGCCTTTTGCATCGATAACGGTCACTCGAATAACAGGTCCGTGTTGACGGAAATGATCGGCCAGGTGTTTAAGCGATAATTGCAATGCTACTCCCAACCACCAGTAACGGCCCGCAATACCCGTTCCGGCGTGGCTGGCGCATCAAGCGATGGATAACTCTCCCGCCCTGTTGCATTGGCTACAGCGTCAGACAGCGCCATTAAAACGGAAACACCGAGCATCAAAGGCGGCTCGCCAACTGCTTTAGAGCGATAAACCGTTTCCTCCCGGTTTATCCCTTTTTCCCAGATGGCAATTCTCATATCCGGCGCCCGATCGGACGCTGTAGGAATTTTGTAGGTGGACGGCGCATGCGTTTTCAACCGCCCGACCTCATCCCACACCAATTCCTCGGTCGTCAGCCACCCGGCGCCTTGCGCAAACCCGCCTTCAATCTGGCCAAGATCGATCGCCGGGTTGAGCGACTTGCCAACATCGTGAAGAATATCGACGCGCAAAAGACGGTATTCCCCGGTGAGGGGGTCAATGACAACTTCCGAAACGGCGGCGCCATAAGCAAAATAGAAAAACGGACGCCCCGTTCCCGCGGCGCGATCCCACTTGATTTTAGGCGTTGCGTAAAATCCGCTTGCAGATAGCGACACGCGCGCCAGATACGCCTTGGCGACCAGTTCGTCGAAAGCGATCTCGTCGTCCCCGATTTTTATGCGGCCAGGCCGAAACTCGATTTTATCTGGTGCAACCTTCCATTCGGTCGAGGCAAAATCGATCAGCTGCTTCTTGATCTTTTTACACGCATCAACCGCAGCCATGCCATTTAGGTCAGCGCCGGAAGACGCCGCCGTGGCCGACGTATTGGGCACTTTGCCGGTGTTTGTCGGCGTAATCTTTATCCGGTCGATGTCGATCTGAAACTCTTCGGCGACGATCTGAGCGACCTTTATAAAAAGCCCCTGCCCCATTTCGGTGCCGCCATGATTGAGATGCACAGAGCCGTCGGAGTAGACATGAACTAGCGCGCCCGCCTGATTGAGGTGGGTCTTGGTAAAGGAAATACCGAATTTTACCGGGGTTAAGGCAATGCCGCGTTTCAACAATGGCTGGCGCTTATTCCACTCGACAATCTGCGCAGACCGCGCTTCATAGTCAGAAGAAATAACAAGGTCATCAACGATCTCATCAATGACGCAGTCTTCTACTTTCATATGATATGGCGTCACATTCCGGTCAGACGATTTATCCTTGTTAGGAGCATAAAAATTTGCACGCCTCACTTCCAGCGGATCTTTACTGAGTTTGAACGCAATTTCATCAATGATGCGCTCGATCCCCACCATCCCTTGGGGACCGCCAAACCCGCGGAACGCCGTATTCGATACGGTATTTGTTTTGCAACGGTATGAGTTGATCAAAACATTCGGCAGATAATAGCAATTATCCGCATGAAGCATCGCCCTGTCGCAGATCGCCGGCGACAGATCATGCGACCACCCGCACCGCGCCGCCTGGTCCATGATAATCGAGTGGATGCGCCCGCTGTCGTCAAAGCCGACATGGTAATCAATGCGGAAATCATGGCGTTTCCCCGTCATGATCATATCGTCGTCCCGATCATAGCGGATTTTCGCCGGCCGGCCCGTCAATTTCGCTATGAGCGCTGCAACCGCGCTCGGAAGGTTTCCGTTCGTCTCCTTCCCGCCAAAGCCGCCGCCCATGCGGCGCACCTCAACGGTTACGGCGTTATGAGAAACGCCAAGCACATTCGCGACTTTGTGTTGAATTTCGGTTGGGTGCTGCGACGAGCAATATACGGTTACATCTTCATCCTCACCGGAGACCGCCAACGCCGCCTGCCCCTCAAGATAGAAATGCTCCTGACCGCCAATGTTGATCCGGCCTTCTATTTTATGCTGGCTGGCAAGCATTGCACTCTTTACGTCACCGCGCGCCATTTTATATGGCGGCTCGAGTAAGGAGCCTGCGGCCATCGCATCTTCAATTGTCAGCAATGCCGGCAAGTCTTCGCAGTCGAGAGTTATTTTCTTCGCAGCTGCCCGAGCAGCTTCCATACTCGTCGCAGCAACTGCGTAAAGCGCCTGGCCTTCACATTCAACAATGCCGCCCTCTGCGCCCAGCGCAAATAATGGCTCATCACTGACAATAGGGCCAACGTCGTTCGCGCCGGGAATATCGTCTTTGGTAATCACCGCAACGACGTCTTGGCTCTCCAGCGCTGCGCTATAATCAACGGCGCCAACTTTCGCATGAGCGTGATCGCTTACGGCAATATAGATATGAAGACAGTTATCCGGCGTCGGTATATCGTCAACATATATCGCCTGCCCGGATGCATGCTTGAACGCGCTGTCATGAACAATCGGCGATGAGACCGATCCGCGAACTCGGGCCTCGCCTACACTGGGCGCTTGTTCGGATAATTTTGACGCGCCACTCACAGGAATGTATTCCCATGGCCGACAAGACGCGTTTCGGCCAAGGACGTCTGCATCTCAATGAAATATTTTAACAACAGGTTTTGCGCCGCACGAAGCCGGTAACCCGCGCTCGCGCGCATATCCGTCATCGGCGTATAATCTTTCGCGAATTCCTGCATCGCCAACTCTACGCTCGCCCTATCCCACTTCTTTCCCACCAGCGCGGCCTCAACCGATCGCGCTCTTTTGGGCGTTCCCGCCATTCCGCCAAAGGCAATTACAGCCGCTTCAACCAGATCGTTCTTCACACGAATATTAAAACACCCGCAAAGGGCGGAGATATCCTGATCAAATCGCTTGGATATCTTGTAGCACCGCAGCGCGTCCGCAGTTGTCGTCAACGGCACACACACCGCCTCGACAAACTCACCGGGCTTTCTATCTTGCTTGCCATAATCGAGGAAAAAATCTTCAAGTGGGATCGTCCGCCGCTGATCGGCCTGCCGTAAAACCAGATTGGCGCCGAGCGCGATGAGCGCAGGCGGCATATCCCCGATAGGAGATCCGTTCGCGATATTGCCGCCTATCGTACCAGCATTGCGCACCTGGAGCGCGCCGATGCGCCGCATAAGCTCGCCAAGATCTGGGTATTCTTTCGCCAGCACATCGATTGCATCCGAATAGGTGACGCCAGAGCCGATGATTAGTTCCCGATCTTTGCGCTCGATCTGCGTCAAATCATGGACGCGATTGAGAAAAATTATTGTTGACAGACCGCGGTGCATCTTCGTCACCCACAGCCCGACGTCAGTCGCGCCTGCAACCAACGTGGCGTATGGGTGCTCGACGTAAATATCCGCAAGCTGATCGCTGTTCACCGGCAAGAACGCCCGCGCATCGCCACTGTCTAATTGAACCAGATCTTTATGGTCGAGCGAACGTAGCTGTTCGAGCTCAATGCGGTCTTCCTCGCTCTGGTCAGCGGCCTTTGCAGCAATTCCGACATTCTCCGCCGCTTTCAAAATGGGCCCGTAGCCGGTGCACCGGCACAAATTTCCGGCAAGAGCATCATTAGCACTACTTAACGATAACGCTGCCCGATTTCGATAAGCAGTATGTAACGACATGATGAATCCGGGCGTGCAAAAACCGCACTGCGATCCATTTTGTTCCATCATCTCCGATTGAACATGATGCGGCGCACTGGAATCGTCGGCCAGCCCCTCAACGGTGGTAATCGCTGTTCCCTCTAAGCTTGGCAAAAACCTGATGCAGGCGTTGATCGCTTCACGCTTAACGGTTCCATCGCGGGTCAAGGTGCTGACTGTAACCGTACACGTGCCGCAATCACCTTCTGCGCACCCTTCTTTTGTGCCGCAAAGCTTTTCGTCTTCACGTAAATATCTGAGCAGGGTCTTTGTCGGCGACGCGCCCCGAACCTCTTTCAGCTCGCCGTTAAGGTAAAATGATAGCGTATCGCGCATAAGTTTTAGCTGCCGCGATAAGTTGAATAGCCAAATGGAGAAACAAGGAGCGGTACATGATAGTCTGCATTTCTATCGGCGACGCCAAACCTGATCACAACAACATCGATGAATTTCGGCTCCGGCAACCCCAGCCCAAGACTGTCAAAATAATCGCCGACATAAAACACAAGCTCATACTCGCCCGCGAGAAGTTCATCCCCCTTTAATATAGGCTCGTCGCATCGGCCGTCAGTGTTGGTCCGCGAAGTTCGAAGCTTTGTCGTTTTTTGTTCACTATCGGGCGCTCCCTGCTCAACTTTGAACAGGTCAATGCGAACATCCGCCGCCGGTTTGCCTGCGCTGGTATCGAGAATATGCGTTGTAAGTTTTCCCAAAGCTAATGCCGCCATATATAGTTGATGCGTCTAGATTTATCGAATAGCCATTTGCCGTACCGGCTGCGCCGTAGTCTACCTTGAACCGGCTATGTTATTGTTAGCGCTGGCAATAGTATGGCGCAATATGCATAGCACAAATCTACAGCAGGCCTCCACCAGGGCGTTTACGCTTGATCTATTTGGCGTCTGGCTACTCTGTCCAACGAATGGGCGATATGCCGTTTTGTTCGAGATATTGGTTGGCTTTGGAAAAATGTCTGCAGCCGATAAAACCACGATAGGCGGATAGTGGCGAGGGGTGGGGAGCCATGAGAATCTCATTATTCTTTCGATCGATGAGATCGATTTTCTGTTGTGCGTGAGCGCCCCAGAGCATGTACACAATACCGCTTCGTCGTTCGCTCAATTGCATTATCGCGCTATCGGTAAATATTTCCCATCCCTTCTTTGCATGAGAAGCGGGTTGGCCTTTTTCGACGGTCAGCACCGTATTCAAAAGCAAAACGCCCTGTCGCGCCCAATCGCTTAAGTCGCCGTTTTTCCGCAAGTCGCCGTCAAGGTCATCGTGAATTTCTGAAAAGACATTTTTTAAAGAGGGCGGAAGCTTTATTCCTGGCGGAACCGAAAATGAGAGCCCCATGGCTTGTCCCGGCCCGTGATATGGGTCCTGACCTAAAATAACGACTTTTACTTTTGCAAATGGCGTTAGGTTGAATGCATTAAAGGTCAGTTCCTCTGGCGGATAAATGATCACCCCGTTTTCGGTTTCTGCGCGCAGGGACGACATCAGCCGCGAAAAGTAGGGGGCTGCAAATTCGCCCTTCATTGCATCGCGCCATCCGGGATCAGAAAACGGAATATCAACGTCAACTCCACCCGAATTGGCGCTCTTCCCATTTTCTATGAAAGCAGGTTTTGTATCCATCATCGAAATCGAATACCCGGAAAGTTTCGACCCGGCAACCAATTCCCTTTCACAGACCAACGCGGTCTGAAATATCGGATTCCACTCGTGAAGCGCGTCTAAAGATTGCATCTTCCAGCTATTCCGGTTTAGTTTTACACGCGTGCAACAGGGAGTTGTGTGACATGAGCGATGCATTGAGCATCTATTTCGCCGGCGATCTGTTTGATCATAAAGATCTGATCGGAAATGCATTGTTGGCCGCCTATATCGAGAAGGAATCTTCCGGCCGATATAGGTGTATTTTGCCGCAGGACCTGGAACAGGGCAGCAATCGAAAAGAACATATCCGCAACCAAGATCTGAAGATGGTTATGGAGGCCGATCTCGGCTTGTTCAATTTCGACGGCCCGGACCTTGATTCGGGTACTGTCGTAGAGTTTGTCGTTGCAAAACAACTCGACATTCCGACGGTCATTCTTCGGTCGGATTTCCGAAACGCTGGCGACCAGGATGTAGGCGGGGATAGTTGGAACCTGATGTGCTCATTTTATCCTCGCAACGAGGTGATATCTGTGAACGGCATGGAGTGGTATCAGGCGGCGCGTGCAAGCAACAAACAAATCCAGGACACTATTAACACGCTCTATTCAAAACTCGCGGGGCGCGTCATCGAAGGATTTGATAACGCGCGCGAGACGGCGCCGCTCGCCACCGAGCCCGAGTTTATTGAAAAACTATATCAGTGGGCGATAAAATTTCCCGGCGCCGGGCTTGAAGAATTTATCGCTGACAGCAACTGGGTTGCTAACGTGATCGAGAAAAAAAAGCGCAAAGGATTATTTGGATAATCCGAATCCTCCTTGGCGGGGGTGTGAGAGAAAAACAATTTACCGATTTCACCATATTTTCTGGGAGGTAATCATATGTTCGACGTCGTGGTAGTCGGCAGCTACGTTCAGGATCTCGCCTTTAACACCGAAATCTTTCCTGCGCCGGGCGAAACGCGCATCGGCACATTTCGCACCGGCCCCGGCGGCAAGGGGTTTAATCAGGCGGTCGCCTGCAATCGGCTTGGCGTGAAAACTCTATTTATTGGCGCCGTTGGCGATGATATATTCGCAAAAGGCGTGCGTGACTTTATTGCATCGGAAGATTTAACGGCGGAGCTGCAGGTGTGCCCTGATCATCCCACGGGCGCCGCTTCGATTGTGGTGAACGCCGATGCGCAGAACCTTATTGTTGTCGCGCTGGGCGCAAATGATCATTTGTCGGGAGATCATATCAGCGCCTTCGCCTCACAGATTTCACAAGCAAAATTCATTGTCTGTCAGGTGGAGAACGATATCCAGGCGACCGAAGCGGCAATGAGGATCGCGCGCGAGCAAGGCGTTACAACCATACTTAATCCCGCACCAATCAACGACGGCTTGACGCTTGAGTTAGTCCAGCGCGCAGACATTCTCGTGCCCAATGAAACAGAGTTTGTGTTTTTGATGAACAACGTTCTCAATCAAAATATCCCGCAGGATTTTTGGTTACAGGATGACGCCAGCATCCATAACTATTGCAGGCAATCCGGCGTTTCGACAGTTGTCTTAACGCTGGGCGATAAAGGTTGTTTTGTGTCGTTTGACGAAGCATCCGGCCATGCCGGGAAGTCTTCGGACGGTCTATATTATCGCGTCGCCGCAACGAGCGTCGATGTTAAAGACACCACGGGCGCCGGTGACGCTTTCAATGGCGGGCTGGCCGCCGGTCTTGTTCGGTTCCCGGATGATTTCCGGGCCGCCATCGAATATGCAAATAAAGTCGCGGGACTGTCGACCACAAAACACGGCACAGCACCGGCGATGCCGACGCTCAGCGAGGTGGAAGCAGCCTAGCCGCCGATCGGGTGCCAGGTTGTCTTGGTCTCCTGCACATCCATGATCTGATACGGGTCAGGCGCAGCTGGCTTTTTATGGATAATTACGCGCTTGATGTTGTTTGCCGCCTGTTCCTGGATCAATTGGATTTCGTTGGCGTCGTCGCCGTAATAAACAACCGCATTGACGTCCATGTGCGAAGCAAAGTGCTCGGCAAGTTCGCCCCTGTAACCGGACAGGATGTTAACGACGCCGGGCGGCACGTCCGATGAGTGCAACACTTCGGCAAAACTCACCGCACATAACGGATTTTGTTCAGACGCCAGGGCGACCGCCGTATTTCCACCGGCAATAACAGGTGCAATATTGGAGACAAATCCCAGAAGAGCTTTTTCTTGGCTCGCCAAAACGCTGACGACACCCATTGGTTCCAGAATTGAGAAGTTGAAATGGGATGAGGCGACGGGGTTCACCGAACTAAACACTTGCTGATATTTGTCCGCCCATCCGGCATAACAGACCAGGCAATCAATCGCTGCGGTCACTTCTTTCGCAGCGTCGCGCTTACTAACGCCCATACTCATCAGCTCCGTGACGAATTGCTCGGCGCGCCCCTCAAGCATTTCAGCGATTCGATACAATATTTGCCCGCGCAAATAGGCGCTGGCGCCAGCCCAACCGCTCAATGCTTTTCGCGCCGCCACCACCGCCTCGCGAAAATCCTTGCGGCTGCCGCGGCACATATTGGCGGCGATATTTCCCTTGGCGTCCTCAACAGTGAAAAATCTGCCGGACTCCGTGCGTGGAAATTTTCCGTTGATGTAGAGCTTATAAGTTTTTTCGACACCAAGGCGGGGCGAGCTTGCCGGCGCGGCGCGCGATTTGGACTTGGGCTTCGCCGACGTCGAGACCTCCTGCGCAGATGCGCGTTCGGCGTGTCGCTCTTGGGTTTTTATATTTTTATCCATGCTCATTCGCCTCAAAATCAGTGCAGATCCAAATAGGCGGAAAGCCCGTGCAATCCGCCTTCCCGGCCGACGCCGCTCTCTTTATAGCCGCCAAAGGGCGAGGTTGGATCAAATTTATTGAATGTGTTGGCCCAGATCACACCGGCACGGATTTTCTTTCCGACATTGAATATTTTCGAGCCTTTGTCGGTCCACACGCCGCCGGACAGTCCATATTGCGTATTGTTCGCCTTATTGACGGCTTCATCTAGAGTGCGAAATGTTTGGATCGCCAGCACAGGACCGAATATCTCTTCGCGGACTATCCGGTGCGATTGCGCAACATCTGTGAATAATGTCGGCTGGCACCAATAGCCTTGCTTCGGCGTTTTGCCGCCGCATTGATACATCTCCGCCCCTTCTTCTCTCCCAAGGTCGAGATAGGAATTAATGCGCTCCAATTGAGCTGCTGAGTTGATCGCGCCAATATCTGTGTTTTTGTCGAGCGGGTCACCGACGATCAGCGTCTGCATGCGTTCTTTAAGTTTTGCGATGACTTCTTCAGCAACCGATTCTTGAACCAGGAGCCGCGAGCCTGCGCAACAGACATGGCCTTGATTGAAAAATATCGCGTTGACGACGCCTTCAACTGCTTGATCGATTGCAGCGTCGGCAAAAATGATGTTGGCGGCCTTTCCGCCTAATTCGAGCGTGTATTTTTTCTCAGTTCCAGCCAGCGCCCGTTGAATGATCCGGCCAACATCTGTGGAGCCGGTAAAGGCGATTTTATTGACATCGTCATGATCGACAATCGCCGCGCCCGTCGATCCGTCGCCGGTAACAATGTTGACAACGCCCGGCGGCAAGTCCGCCGCCTCAATCACCTCAGCGAGCTTTAAGGCCGTTAACGGCGTCGTTTCGGCGGGTTTTAGGACGACCGTGTTACCGCAGGCCAGCGCCGGCGCAATTTTCCATGCCGCCATGAGCAGCGGAAAATTCCATGGGATGATCTGCCCCGCCACGCCGAGAGATTCTGGCTTCCGGCATGGAAACGCATAATCGAGCTTATCCGCCCAGCCTGCATAATAGAAGAAATGCGCGGCAGCGAGAGGAATATCTACGTCGCGTGCCTCGCGAATTGGCTTGCCGCCATCCATCGATTCAATGACCGCAAATTCCCGGGCGCGCTCCTGGATAATTCTGGCGATGCGATAAATATATTTTCCGCGCTCTGCGGGCTTCATTTTTGACCAAATGTTGTCATACGCGCCGCGCGCGGCTTTCACGGCCCTGTCAACATCGCTGGCGCCGGCCTGCGCCACACGGGCCAGAACCTTCTCAGTCGACGGGTTTATGGTGTCAAAATATTTACCCGCTTTCGGCGCAACAAATTTTCCGCCAATGAACAGTTTATACTGGTCTTCCAGCTGAATGTGATCGGCGCTTTCCGGCGCCGGCGAATATTCCCATCCGGTGTCAAAATCTAATTTGTGAGGCGCTCTTGCCTTGTTCATCGGGCTTAATCCTTCGAGAAATAATCTTCAGACTGATAGATGCCTGTTTGTTGCTTTTGCAATTGCATCAGAACATCGTTTGCCAGGCTGCTTGCGCCAAACCGGAACCATTCTGGCGACATCCACGCCTCGCCCAGCGTTTCGCGCAACGTAACCAGATACTGGATCGCCAGCTTCGCCTTGGAAATGCCGCCAGCCGGTTTCATCCCCACCATTCGGCCAGTTTCGTAATAATAGTCCCGGATCGCCTGCAGCATCACCAGCGTAACGGGCAATGTCGCAGCGGGCTGAATTTTGCCGGTCGACGTTTTTATGAAATCCGCCCCGGCATGCATCGCCAACACGCTTGCATGACGTATACGGTCTAACGTGCCCAATTCGCCGGTTTCCAAAATCACTTTGAGATGCGCCTCGCCGCACGCCTCTTTGCACGCGACTATTTCATCGAACACTTCCTGATATTTGCCTTCCAGGAATTTGCCCCGGGAAATAACCATATCAATTTCGTCAGCGCCCAACGCCACGGCAAGTTTGATTTCTTCGAGTTTGACCTCAGTTGGCGCCATGCCGCTGGGGAATGATGTCGCCACCGAAGCAACCTTGATACCGCTCCCAGACAGCGCTTTTTTGGCTTCCGCCACCATCATTGGATAAACGCAAACAGCAGCCACATGTGGAACATCCGGCAGCGTGTCGTGAAGGCGCATTGCCTTTTGACACAATTGACGCACTTTTCCTGGCGTATCCTGCCCCTCAAGGGTGGTGAGATCGATCATGCTCAGGATCAAGCGGAGCGCCTGCACTTTCGATGATTTCTTGATGCTGCGCGAGGAAAGGCGCGCTACGCGCTCTTCAACCCCAACCTGGTCGACGCGAGATACGTGATCGGGTTCGGGCGCTTTCAAAATTGATGTCATTGCCATTTGAGCCATAGAGGTACGGGTATCATTTTTCAGGTTACGCCTACAAGGGCAGCGCATGCATGCCTTGGAGCCTGTTCCAATGGCTAAATCAAAAAAGCGCGGCTCATAAGAGCCGCGCCTTCTTAAGATTAAAAGCGACGTTTGGTCAGCCGCGTTGCGCAACCAGTTGGTGGTCGGAAACTCTTTCAACGCCGCGGATGTCTTCCTCAAAGGCGACCGGTTCGCCATCCACGAAAATAACCGTATATGGCAAATATCCGCCCATACGCCCTGACGCCATTCTCGAGCGCACCCGGACATCGACGGCCCATGCCGCAAGGTTTCCGTGGCCTTCAAAGTCAGCGAATACCGGATATGGGGCGCTCACAAATTGGAATCGCGCGCCTCGCTCATCCGCGAGCCGGCTCAAAACATAATCTTCGCTCGCACTCTCATAATCCGCGGGCATGACCCCATAATCCGCGGGCATGACCCCATAATCCGCGGCGATAGCACTTGCTGCAAAAGCTGCGACTGCACCAATTCCCAAAAGCATTTTTCTTATTTTTATCATTTTTGGCCTCCAAGGCATCGCGGACGACTGTGTCATCCTTTTGTTATTTAACTGTTATATTTTTGTCATATTCCGATCCAAAGTCAAATGAAATATGCACGATGTGCGCACGCCCCGCGCCCGGCGGCCAATCATGCACGCGCGGCGCAGCGGCCGACTTCGCGGCGGCGCCACCTACTAAATTGTTTTAATTGTAATATTTCGACCGCAATGAAACATTAATCGAGCGAGGCGCACGACGTGCGGATTCAGCTTTTGCCGTCTAACTGCGGCAACCCGCAATACCGGCGGCTGGCGTTACGCTGCGCCATCCAGCTGCATTTTCCACAGTTATTATGCCTCGCTGGAGATAGGCGCCGCCATCGAATCCCTGGCCAAATTGCATCGAAACGGAGACGGCTGCGCCTTCTGCGCTTACAAGCTCAAGTTCTTCATATACGCCGAAACCAGACGCCCCAGAGGCTTTTACCAACGTCAAAGACTGGGCCTTGCCTTCCAGGGCAATTTCACCGTCATGCCCTACAATGAATTTTAGGATTGGTACTGGGCGGTCCGCATCAAGCGTCCAGAGCAACACGCCGCATTCGCCGGAATCGATCTGCGGTTTTTCAATGGCGGTCAACACGATCCGGCCATCGACATCTTTTGCCTGCGATGCCGGTCCGGCCAAGGCTACGGAGGGCTGTTTTTGCACGCTCGCGCATGCTGTCGCCAAAATCATGACAGTGGTCACGCCCAGCCAATTTTTCATGAACCTGCTCCGCTTAATACGCCAACTGCATTATATACGAGTGCGCCGTCATTTTCTTCAAACCCGGCCGCCAGCAAAGCCTTCTGGATATCGTCGATCGAGGCCTCAGCAGTGACCACCATGTCATATCGAAGATCTGGCTGGATGATAACTTGCACCTGAAGCGCCAATTGGTCGTTGGCGCCGGTCAAGTCAGCCAACAGATTATCGCCCTCGCAGCGCAGCACCCCTGAAAGATCGAGCGTTGACCCGTTTATCCTTTGCGCAGGGCCGCTCAAAACGTTGGTCGAAACAATCCCCTCCGAATGACGGCAGCCGGTCTTGTCGAAAACAAGGCTTTCGATATCAAATCGTGCTTCACCTGTAATCGGGCCGCCAAAGAGATAGTACCGTCGTATATGCGAAAGTTTGATCCGGCCCTTTGCGTCACGAATAGCCAGACGCCCGCCAATGCCATATTCGATGTCGCCATCGCCGTCAGCAATCCCGCCAACTGACGAAATATGCAAGTTTGCCTGGCCTAACAACAGCAAAAAAGGGCGTACAGCAAAATCAATCTTTCCAAGACTGATCTCTTCATAAGAGGCGCCTTCGAAGGCGCCTCGCCAAATAGTACCTGTCGCACTGCTGATGCGCACCGCATTCTGATTTTCAGAAATGAACGCCGAAACAAGCATTGCCGGCGCTGTTGCAATCACAACAATAATAAAGGCGAGCAACCCCGCCGCAACAATTTTTGGCGTTGATAGCTTACTCTGCATGTTATGAGTTGATTGCGGCTTGCTCATTGCGCGCGACCAAAAACAAGCTGAGCGCGGACAAGTCCGCTATTTGACTGCTCACGAGCGATGTCGGCGCTGATCGCTTTAATAGCCGAACTCTCTTCAAGCTGACGAAGCCACCTGTACAAGACAGCCGCTTCAACAGCATCGACATTTGCTTCTACATCACCGTTTGGCCGGCGGTTGACAAAATTAAGCGTTATCGCGTTGGCCCGTGCGGTCTGGATAAGTGTGTTGCGAATAGGCTCCGAACTTACAGCGCCCGGCACCCGCGCATTTGCGTCCGCGCCCTTGGACGCCGCCTCTACGATCATCGAATAAGTTTGCGTCGCCATCTCTTTGTCGCGCTCCATGGCGGAACGCCACTGGCCAAGCGGTGAGGCAACCAAATAATACACCATGCCGACAGCAAATAGACCGGCGGCGATCAACAATAAAATGCGCTCACGAGGCGAACGATCGTTCCAGAACTCTTTCACGGCAACCTCACGATCATATCGCCGGACCACTGATCGCCGGAACGGCGGTACCCGCCAGCATCTTCCGCTAGTGCGCCCCGATCAGTAAGCGCCGTCCGCAAAGCTTCGATCATTTGATCATCGCTGCTGCGCACGCTGATAATCAAGCGCGCGCGCGCTTCATCATATCGCAGCCGGTCAACGCTGACCGCTGGCGTGTCGGCGAGCGCGTCGGTAAATATTTCGGAAAGGTCGAGAAAACCAATCCCGCTATTGCTGGCGATGATAGCGCGGGCATGCGTGCGCAAGTCAGCTCCTGTCGCTTCCGGAAAATATTGCTCATGGAGGGCACGCGCTTCCTCGTTGATCAGCTTTGCCGCCTGCAAATCTCTCACGCCGCCAGCGATGAAAGTCGCGAAAGAAACCACGAACAGCGACGCCGCCAACATGGCGGGCCTGCGCCATGCGCCGAAATTCTGGCGCCATTGCCGTCGAAGCCGGCCCTTTCCCTTAAGAATGTCGATCGACGGCGACGCCATCAAACCAAGGAGATAAAGCCCAAAGACTTCTTCGGGCCCAATTTCAACTGCCTGAGAAACGGCGGCGCGCGCCGCGCCGTGCGCGCCAGTGGAGAAAACGAATCTATCAATGGCGGCGGGAGAAAGATCGTCGATCAACTGACTAAGACACAATTCGCCAAGCGCGCTATCGGCCGCAAAGCCACGCGCCCCAAAAGCGGCAATCGTTCTCTCGCCGTCGATAAGGATACAGGCTTTTTCATCTATCTGCGGAAGACTGAGATAGTCCGCAGTCATCGCGTCAATATTGACGCCACAATCATGAAAAACAGCAGCCCACCGATCGACAATATCCCTCTTTACCGCGAGCGCGACGCCTTGGTCGTTTTTTAAAAACACCGCAATGTGGAGATGCTCTGCCGTTTCGGCGAGTTCATCTTCGAGGAGGTAGCGCGCAGCGGTGTTAAACTTTGTAGTATTTTTAGGCGGCGCCGGCATCATGCGTAACGCGACCTGCTCACCCGGCAAGATAGCGATAATACGATCAGACGCCGCAGTTCGGTCATGCAACGCCTGTAAAGCGTGTGCGCTGTCGAAGCGCCCAGTTTCGACGACATGGTCATCATCGCATTTAGCCCAACGAATGGGCTCGTCTGGCGATGCGCCGAGGAGAAGTAAATAACGCACTGTCATTGTTCGGGCCCAAATGTGCGGCTAATCAGACCTACGCGGCCATCGTCGCCAATTTCGAAAACCATTCTGGCGTTCAGACGGGAGCTTGCCAGCTCGAGCGTCGAGTTTGCCTGTATGTAACGCGACCTCAGCGCAAGACGGCCATTGTCGTCTTGCAGATCGACGTCAGCGCGTGCTTCTAACAGTTCCTGGAAGGACTCTATCGTAGAAAAACCGCCCGGCGGGCGCGCTTCGATAATCGAAATACTTTCTGCTCTACTGATATTCCCTTTCGCCAATCCGACGAGGATTGGCGCTTGTGCGGGCGACAATAAATTGACATTGATCGATGAGGGTTCACCCTTTGGCAAGGCGCAAAGATGAGGCCGTAAAATCTGGAAGAGGTCGCGCCGCACGCCGTTCATCGCGCGCATCTCGCTAAGTTCCGCAAGATGCTGGCCGCCAGTGCGGTAAGGAACAGGAAGAGAAGTATAAAGACTGTCCTCGGCGCCGCCAGCCTCCGAGGCGCTATCTGCATCGATCCAGTCAATTAACGCGGCGAGTATTTTATGCGCGTCGCCAGCGCCAATATTGAGGCTCTGTGCAAGCGCCAGAAATTCTTCCCTGCTTCCATTATTGCCCGATCGCCCATCATCTGAGGACGCTGCAAGGCTGTTTACATTAAAACAAGCCGTGTGATCGGCAAACCGAATGTAGGCTGTTCCGTCCTCCATGGGCAATTCATGAGACGTGGAAAAGAGCGGAGATTCGGACGTTAATCGAACAGTCTCTTCATCATAGAGGCTGGCGAGAACAGAAGCGGCGAGCGCCTCGGCGCCCATCGCGCGCCAATGCAGTTCATGGCGCGCAGCCGCGTAAACGCCGCGTTGCGCAGAAAGCACCATCTGCCGGCTTAGCGACAAAACGACAAAAGAGAGCGTCGCGACGAGCATCAGCACGATGATCAAGGCCGCGCCTTTCTGCTTTTGTCTCGCCTGGCGTTGACTAAGCATCGGCGCCGCCCGTTGGCGCGATATCGCCAATCCAGAAAAGCTGGCGCAACTCGCCATAGCGGCCGGTTTCAAACACCAGCTCAACCGCTTTGGGAGCCGTGTTAACGTCGCCTGCGGCCGGCCAGACAGGCGACCAGTCAAGGCGCCCCGAAAATTCACCAACCAGAAACGAAAACCGCGCTGCGTCAACATCACCGAAGACCACCCGATCGGTAAAGGGTTGATCGCGCGCATCATCAAGGTAAAGCCGCACACGCCGGATAAGCGCATCATCGGCTACAATATATTCGACATATTGCATTGACGAGCGCGGCGCCTTCCATTCCGGGTTGAGCCACCCGCGCCTTACGAAAGCGAGAATAATCTGTTCGCCATCACGGGCTGATTCCTGCTTAAGAAAATCTCCCCCCC
>Ga0209633_10001720_pt1 | contig 22039 bp, 14 predicted proteins | sample Cruoilmetagenom1_FD_187290 | JGI IMG/M metagenome (GOLD analysis project Ga0209633, IMG submission 187290) | Oil polluted marine microbial communities from Coal Oil Point, Santa Barbara, California, USA - Sample 1 (SPAdes) (version 2) | ecosystem: Environmental > Aquatic > Marine > Oil seeps ... | reverse complement strand
TAAAGATGGCTCGCTGGAAGTCAGGGATGATGGGCGCGGTATGCCCGTGGATATTCATCCTAAAGAAAAAATACCCGGTGTGGAGTTAATATTAACCAAATTACATGCTGGTGGTAAGTTTTCCAACGATAATTATCAATTTTCCGGCGGTTTGCATGGTGTCGGTGTTTCCGTCGTCAATGCCTTGTCAAAACACCTTGAAGTGTGGATAAGGCGCGGTGGTAAGGAATACAATATTTCCTTTGCCAGTGGTAAAAGAAAAACCAAGCTTGAAGTGGTCGATACGGTGGGTAAAAATAATACGGGGACGACTGTCAAATTCTGGCCTGACCCGCAATTTTTCGACTCTGCAAAAATTTCCGTTGCCCGACTCAAACATGTATTACGTGCCAAGGCAGTGCTGTGTCCGGGCTTGCGTATTCGTTTTCATGATGAAAAAAGCGGTGAAAAAGAAGAATGGCTCTTTGAACAGGGACTCAGCTTTTATTTGCAGGATGAGCTTAAAGGTGTTGAAACACTTCCGCAAGAAGCCTTCAGCGGGTCGGTGAAGGGCAATCAGGAAACAGCCGAGTGGGCCGTTGTCTGGTTACCCTCGGGTGGAGAAAGTGTCGCAGAAAGTTATGTCAATCTTATCCCCACCATACAGGGCGGTACGCACGTGAATGGTATGCGTACAGGATTGACAGAAGCGATACGAGAATTTTGCGAATTTCGTAGTTTATTACCCAGAGGAGTCAAACTGGCACCTGAAGATGTTTGGGATAAAGTCAGTTATGTACTTTCTGTCAAACTGGCCGATCCGCAATTTTCAGGTCAGACAAAAGAAAAATTGTCATCGCGAGAATGCGCAGCATTTGTTTCAGGTGTCATTAAAGATGCCTTCAGCCTGTGGCTGAATCAACATACGGATGCCGGTGAAAAGATTGCCGAATTGGCGATCGCCAGTGCCCAGTCGCGCTTGCGAGCAGGTAAAAAGGTGGTACGTAAAAAAATCACCCAGGGTCCGGCGCTTCCGGGTAAATTATCAGATTGTTCGTCATCCGATCTGGAGCGCACCGAGTTGTTTCTGGTGGAGGGGGATTCGGCCGGAGGATCAGCAAAACAGGCACGGGATCGTACTTTTCAGGCCATTATGCCACTACGAGGTAAAATCCTGAATACCTGGGAAGTTGACCCACAGGTCGTGCTGGGCTCTCAGGAAGTTCACGATATTTCGGTCGCCATTGGCGTCGATCCAGGGTCCGATAACCTCAAGGGTTTGCGCTATGGCAAGGTCTGCGTTCTAGCGGATGCCGATTCGGATGGTCTTCATATTGCTACCTTGTTGTGTGCTTTGTTCCTGCGTCATTTTCGACAATTGGTAACAGCGGGTCATGTCTATATTGCTATGCCTCCCCTGTATCGAATAGATATTGGAAAAGAGGTTTATTACGCATTGGACGATGCGGAAAGACATGGCATTTTGGATAGAATCGCCGCAGAGAAGAAAAAAGGCAAGGTCAATGTGCAACGTTTCAAAGGCTTGGGTGAAATGAATCCTTTGCAATTACGTGAGACGACACTGTCACCGGATACTCGAAGATTAGTGCAGCTGACCATTGAAGCGGGCGATGATACCAATAAGATGATGGATATGCTGTTAGCGAAAAAGCGCAGTGGCGACAGAAAATCATGGCTGGAAAAGAAAGGTGATCTGGCCGAAGTTTAGCTATTTCAATGCTTGTCCATGAGTTTAATTATTATCGATAAGTATCATTCATTAGATCCTGGAAAAAACATACTATGGGTAACAATGTTGATTATGAGGGTGTAGAAAGGCTCCCGCTCAAGGAATTTACCGAAAAGGCTTATCTGGATTATTCCATGTACGTCATCATGGACAGGGCCCTGCCAAACATTGGCGATGGACTCAAGCCGGTACAACGGCGAATCATCTATGCAATGTCAGACCTTGGCCTGAAGGCAGGCTCCAAATATAAAAAATCGGCGCGCACCATTGGTGACGTATTGGGTAAATTTCATCCGCACGGAGACAGCGCCTGTTACGAAGCGATGGTGCTGATGGCGCAGCCTTTTACCTACCGTTATCCGTTGGTAGACGGGCAGGGAAACTGGGGTTCACCCGATGATCCTAAGTCATTCGCTGCCATGCGCTATACCGAAGCCAGGTTGTCCAGATTTGCCGAGTTGTTATTGAAAGAAGTGGGTTTGGGAACAGTTGACTGGGTGCCCAATTTTGATGGTACGTTGAAAGAACCGTCAGTTTTGCCCGCACGGGTTCCACATATACTACTCAATGGTATATCCGGGATAGCCGTTGGCATGGCGACAGATATACCTCCACATAACTTGCGTGAGCTGGTATCTGCGTGTGTTCATCTACTGGAAAACCCGAAATCGGCTGTTGCCGACCTTTGTCAGTTTGTAAAAGGCCCTGATTACCCGACCGAAGCTGAAATTATTACCCCGCATAATGAAATACATGCCATGTATGAGAGCGGTAATGGCTCCATGCGTATGCGCGCTGTTTATGAAAAGGAAGGTAGCGATATCATTGTAACGGCGCTTCCTCATCAGGTGTCCGGCGCCAAGGTCATTGAGCAGATCGCTCAGCAAATGATCGCCAAGAAATTACCCATGGTCGAAGATTTACGCGATGAATCTGATCATGAAAATCCGACGCGACTGGTGATCTGTCCGCGGTCTAACCGGATCAATACCGAGGAGTTGATGGCACACTTGTTTGCCACCACCGACCTGGAAAGAACCTATCGTGTGAATATGAATGTGATTGGCCTGGATGGTCGTCCACGAGTAAAAGATTTATTGACCATGCTGAAGGAATGGCTGGTGTTCAGGACCGAGACGGTCAGGAGAAAATTGCAGTTTCGCCTGGACAAAGTGAATGAGCGCTTGCACTTGCTCGACGGCCTGTTGATTGCTTTTTTGAACCTTGATGAGGTCATACGAATTATCAGGGTAGAAGATGAGCCCAAGCCGGTTTTAATAAAAAAATTCAAGTTAACAGAAATGCAGGCAGATTTTATTCTAGATACTCGCTTGCGACAGTTGGCTCGTCTTGAAGAAATGAAAATTCGCGATGAGCAAAGCGAGTTAAGCAAGGAAAAAGCGGATCTGGAAAAGACGCTCGACTCCAAGCAGAGAATGAAGACCTTGATTAAAAAGGAACTGCAGGCCGATGCCGAAGAATATGGTGACGATCGCCGTTCACCGATTGTCATACGTGCTTCGGCCCAAGCTATGGATGAAACGTCACTGATCAGTGTGGAACCGATTACCGTCATCTTGTCAGAAAAGGGTTGGGTGCGTTCAGCCAGAGGGCATGAGGTGGATCCAACCGTGCTCACCTATAAGTCAGGTGACCAATTTCAAGCCAGTGCCTGTGGCAGAAATAACCAACTGGCGCTGTTTCTGGACTCAACAGGAAGAGTGTATTCAGTCCCGGCGCACGGGCTGCCATCTGCCAGAGGTTATGGTGAACCCCTGAGTGGACGCTTGAAATTGCCGGATGGCGCCAGTGTGGTTGGCGTAATGATGGGTAATCCGGACGACCTGGCTTTATTGTCATCCGATGCAGGTTATGGGTTGGTTATCCGTTTGGAGGATATGATTTCGCGCAACAAAGCAGGCAAGAGCGTACTGTCTGTCCCCAAGGGTGCGCGCGCACTACCTCCCATACGGGTTCGTAGCTACGATGATGACTGGGTAGTCGCTGCAACCACTGAAGGAAATATGCTGGTCGTGCCATTGAATGAACTACCACAGTTACCCAAGGGTAAGGGCAATAAAATTATTGGTGTACCATCGGCACGTGTAACCGCTAGGGAAGAGTATGTTTCTGCTATTGCCTGTGTGCAGGATGGCGAAAAACTGACTATCTATTCAGGACAAAGACATAAGACCATGAAAGGCGCCGAGGTTGATGAATATGTTGCTGAACGAGGACGTCGTGGTAAAAAACTACCGCAAGGTTACCGCTCTGTTTATCGTATGACCGTCGATATTAAAGATTCGGGTGAATAGCTGATAATCGTTCGATGAAAAGGTGAAGCTAACATGCAGGGTGTGGACTACGGTGCCTTATGCTTTAAATCACTCTGTAGCCGCTACTCAGACTTTTGCGTTATGAAGAAAAGAATGACCATTAGCAGACGGACTTTTATTAGGGCCTGTTAACACTAATTACGCCCCCGCGCGGGGGCGTGATTAGTGTTAACAGGCCCTAGGAAAATTTGCTTGCATTGAATGAATGATAGAGAGAAATTGACTTCAGTGAGATGAATTCTTGCAGGATTGTTGTCGTTAGCTTCTCTTAAAAAAGTATGGCTGTTGGTATCGCCAGCCATTTGTACCCGAAAATAGTTTCGCATCTAAATGACGTCAGTTTTGCTGAAAGTACTGGACGTTATTTCGCCCTTTTTCTTTTGCTAAATAGAGCGCTTTGTCCGCTTCTTCGATCACCCGGGATGAGGATGTCTGCCTTTCCGGCACTAGTGTTGTTACGCCCACGCTAATAGTAACCACGTTACTTACCTTGGAATTCTTATGTTCCAAGTTCAAATCCTGTACCTGCTTACGCATTCTTTCGGCCAACAGTAGTGCAGTTTCCCTATTGACGTTTAATAAGATGATTGCAAACTCCTCACCCCCATATCGTGCAACCAAATCACCTGACCTGACAAAGCTTGACTGAATCTCCATGGCTATCTTTTGGAGACAGGCGTCTCCCGCGGGGTGACCGTAGGTATCATTGTAGTTTTTAAAGTAGTCAATATCGCACAATATCAGGGTCAGAGGGAGAGATGTGCGGTCCATTTTGCTGATTTCAGTTAGAAGAGTCTCGTCAAAATAACGTCTGTTAGCCAGCTTTGTCAGGCCATCGGTACGACTCAGTTGCTCAAGTTGAATGTTGGCTGTATGGAGTTCTTCATAGGCTTTTTCCAACTCCGCTTCATTACGTTTACGCTCGGAAACATCAAGTCTGACTGAGATATAACGCTCGATGTTTCCCTTTGCATTCTTAAGAGGCACAATAGTTGTTTCCACCCAGTATAGAGAACCATCCTTGGCGCGATTGCAAATCTCTCCATGCCAGATATTGCCAGCAGAGATTGTCGTCCAGAGCTGGGTAAAAAAGGGTTTTGGATGTGTTCTGGAGTTAACGATGCGATGATCCTGGCCAAGTAACTCTTCCTGGCTATAACCGCTTACCTGGCAGAATTTTTCATTGGCCTTGATGATTTTTCCAGAAAGGTCGGTAGCAGAAACCAGGGCATGTTGGTCTATGGCTTTCAGGTAACTGCTCAGTTCGGCTGCCAGTTTCACCTTCTCTCTATTTTTAAACTCAGTTTCCCTGGAATGCCTTAATGCTTCTTCAGACTTTTTTCGTGAAGTGATATCACGAAAATACGCCATCAACCCTTCTTTCGTTGGACAGGAATGAGCATCAAGATATTTCATGGTAGGCCCATATAAACATGTACTCTCATTAGAAGTTTGTGTGGAAATGGTAGAGCGCAGCATTTTGTAAAACATACTGACAACATCCGGTAGTACTTCTCTCAAGTCATGGCCTACCACCGAGTCTGGGTTAATATCTAGCAAAGGCTCACAATTTGAATTTGCATAAGTAATAACCCAGTCATTATCAATCGTCAAATAGGCGTCATCTGTATTTTCCAGTATATTGCCTAGTTGTTCCTTCTGATCACCCAATTGTTTCTGTGCTAAAATACGTTCGCTAATATCACGTACAACTGCGGTAAATATCTGCTTGCCGCCTATCTTGGTAGCATTAAGAGCAATATCCATAGGAAAATGTGAGCCATCTTTATGTCGACCATTTATTTCCCGTCCAATTCCAATGACATGTGAGTTACTTTTTTCCTGATATCTTGCCAAATATGAATCATGATTAATCGCCTCGAATTCCGGCATTAATATACTGACGTTTTGACCCATTACTTCATCTGCTTTGTAACCAAAAATTTTTTCCGCGGCGGGGTTGAAAGTATTAATAAGACCTCTCTGGTCAGTGCTTATAAATCCATCCACCATGTTATTAACGAGCATGCTTTGATAACTTGCGCTTTCAGTTAATTTTAATACCGTATCGTGAAGTGCTTTGCTTTTTTGCTCTGCAATATCTTTGGCCTCCTTTAGATGTTTAGTTTGCTCATCAATAAGCTTTTTTACGCTGGCTAGTTCATCAGCATTTAAGGTATCGCGTTGATTGATCGCATAACCCCTAACGTTGGTGACAAAAGGCATCACCAGCATGCCTTTGATACTCTGCCAATTATGATCCCTAAAATGTTCTAGACCAATGGTCATTCCCTGAAAACCCGCTGCCGGGTTCGCAACATAGGTACCAAAAATGCGATCCCATAACGAGATATGAAAACTAAAATTACTGTTGGTTTCATTCTCTTGAATTGAGTGATGAATACGGTGCATATCGGGTGTTACAATAAACCAACGTAATACTCGCTCAAGGGTCTTATTTAAGAGAATATTCGAATGGGTAAACATCGACATTACATTGAGTATTATCTCAAACAGTATTACCGCCAATACCGGTGCACCCAACATCATAATAACGGTGATTTTGATGAGGAGGGAAATCAGGATCTCAACAGGATGAAATCGCAGGCCGGTGCTGATATCACAATCGAGATCAGAGTGATGAACTCGGTGAAAGCGCCACATGACGGGTAAAACATGAAATACAAGATGCTGAATATAGACTGAAAGGTCGAGTAGAATAAACGTGACAACCATCTTTACCCAAAAGGGTAAATCAAAATGGTTCGCGAATCCCCAGTTTTCTTGCTCAGCTAGATAAGCCGCGCCAATTGCAGCAATGGGCACTATAACCCGCACGATAATTGTACTACACACCACTAGAGTAATATTGTTGACCCAGCGTTGGAACTTGGCTTGGGTTAACCCACGCTTGGGCAAAACCCACTCCCAAAGTGCGAGTAAACAAAATCCACCCAGGAAGACAGTTAACCGAATAGCAGCTTCATTGTTGGATATAAATTCTATCAGCGTTTCTTTCACATTGTGGCTCTACTTGCAGGTGAAACCCAGGGTGTCGTAAATGCTGTAGGCTGTTGATTGTCGTTTGTTATGCACCATGCATCCTATATAAATCAATAAGATAACTATGGGATATGGCTATATCAATTTTATAGTAATGTCACGCATGTTATCGGTATCGTACGGTTTTTCTTTAATCGCTAGCTCGGGAATATCTGCAGATGTAACAGTCTGATATTGGAATAGGAGCTAATGCGAGCTATATGCCTGCATAAGCGGGGAGTGGTGACATAAATATTCTTGTAGATCATCAATGTTTTAATGGCAATGCTCGAATAATTACTATGCTTGATTGAATGCCATTCGGAGGAAATTCGGTTTTAGACAAAGGCTTATTTGCGAGTTGAATATCTGTTAAAGGGGTAGGTTTAACCTATTAGGCCTATAATTCCTTTAGTCTGCCCTGGCAGTTTGAGATATTAATACAATTAGATTCTATTAGTTACCAGGCGATAACCCTGTTGCATTGTATCTGAAGGAATCTCTTGCAGGCTAAAATATTCCTGGCTCTATGTTGGATATTTTACTAATAGTCTGCTATTAGCTGTTATCTCCGGCCACCCAGAACTAATCAGAGGTTCCCTGGATTGATATAATCATTGATTTTAGAAATACTGTTTTGAATTAACAGGAAATATTGAGGTAGATGATCAGTTACTATCAGCCTAGGGAACCTCTGATTAATTAGTCATTGCGAGGACAAAGTGCCATTCATTTGAAAAATCAATAAACGGTAGAGTAGCGACGAAGCAATCTGTAACTACTTGATTCTATTTAACAGATTGCCGCGCTGCGCTCGCAATGACTTAAGACTTTCAATTAATCAGAGGTTCCCTAGTTAGGACTTTTCTTCTTTAACTCATCCAGTCGACCAAGGACTCGATCAGCGCGCTCGATGTTCTTTTTGACCTGTTCATTTTCCGGGTCCAGGGTTAATGCCTTGATCCAGATATTTTTAGCCTTAGCGATTTTTCCGTTGATGTAGAGTTGTCTTCCACGATTAAGCAAGGCGTCTACGTGAGCAGGCAGCTTTTCTTCAAACTCCTTGTTAAGGGGTTTTAGTTTCTGGTTGCCAGGCATCAGTTTGTTGAGTTTGGTCAGATTATTTTTAGCCAAAGAGAGTTGATTGTCTTTTAGTAATGACACGGTGGTGTAATACAGGCTGTCGAATTCACGTTGCTTGACAGCTTGTTGACGTTGTTGCTTTTTTTGAATGGTCTGCTGTATTTGTTTATGCTCTTTAATGTCTTCAACACGTTTTTGTTCGTTGATTTCTTTTTCTTTTTGTAAATTGGCTTGTTTGGATTTCTCTTGCAGTTGTTCCAGGCGTGCCAGTGCCGAGATGGTAAAGCGGCGACTGTGGAGTTTATTGGACATGGTCAGGCAGCTGTCAGCAAGGTCCAGGTCGCCTTTCTGTAGTGCCTTTAAACCAAGATGGTAAAGTTCAGCGGCAGTTTCTTCAATATCCGCCTCAGGGTCCTGGAAAGTGCCATTACTCTCTGGTTTTATGGATTGTAATGACTCCTTTATCTCCTTTGATCTTAGCAGCCATTCAGACTTTGCCAGCAATTGCTGCGCCTGCAGGCGGCTGATTTGTGTATTCTGTGTATTCTGCAGGTGGGTGTTGATGGTATTCAAGCGGCTTCCCTGAGGGTACTTGTTAAGAGCCTGTTTGAGTTCTTGTTTTGCAGCAGGAATGTTCTGTTTGTTAATCAGTTCATAAATGGCACGGCTCCGGGTGCGGTCATATTGCTCGGCTCTTTTTTTGACTTCATTTATTTTGCTGTTAATTTCTGTAGAAGGCGTCTTTTTCTGATGCTCTTTTGCATAGTCAAGGGCGAGGCCATAGTTCTGATTTGCCAGCATTTGATCAATCTCCTCTATGCTGGGGGGCCTGGTGTTGGATAATTCGATGCAACCGGACAGGATGATAGCCGGTATACAGATATATAAATAAATCAGATGTTTCATTACACTTCATTTTCCATCGACTTCAGCAAGTTGTCGATCTTTTTTTCCATTTTAATTTGTTCAACTTCGCGGACATCGTGGACCAGGTAGGTGCTCACAGGTTTGGCCTTGCCGCGTACATGTAAGGATTGATATTGTTGCGCAATAATCCTCCTTTTTACATTCGGGATCATATAGGTCTCTTCTGTAATCATGATTTGGTCAGTATTAGCAATAGATGCCAGTCGGGAGGCAAGGTTAACACTATCGCCTACAACAGTATATTGCATACGCGCTGCTGATCCCATATTTCCGGCAAGCATTTCACCACAATTAATCCCGATGCGGTAATGGACAGGTAATTTTCCTTTTGAAATCCTGATATTGTTTATGCGTTCGGCCATGCGTTGTATGAAGACAGCATAGGAAATAGCGTTGTAGATGTGGTCCTCATCCGGCTCCGGGACGCCGAATACGATCATGGCGCAGTCGCCGATATATTTGTCGATGGTACCTTTAAACAGATGCACGCTATGGGTGATATAAGAATAAAACTCGTTGAGAAGTTCTGCCACGGCTTGTGGTGTCATGGTTTCGGATTTGGAGGTAAAGCCAACAATATCAATAAACATGACAGTGGAGAAGACATGGGTGCCTCCCAGTTTGACTTCCTCCAGATTATTCAGAATTTCTTTGGCAATATTGGGTGATACATGGCGTTTGAATGCCGCTTCAACCTGTTCTTTTTGCAGCATGCCCTGAGCCATGTTATTCAGGGAGTTCATCAGGTAGCCAATTTCATCATTCCTGTGGTCTTTTAAATTAAGATGATAGTGGCCTTCATCGATCGCACGGCTGGCATCGAGCAAATGCTGGATGGGTTGGGTTAATTTTTTCCCGAGGAAGTACGAGACAATGATACCGATGATGATCAGTATGGTGGTCACCGTGATAATGGAATAAACGACATCATTGATGGACTGATTGATGGATGTGCGGCTGAAACTAATGAGCACGTGGCCGGCAGTGACATCCTTGAACTGCACCGGGGACATAAAGGAAACCGCATCCAGATTGCCTTTTGGCGAGTAGGGCCATTTCCAGGCCAGTGTTTTTGTTTCACTGTCCATGTGCATTTTTGCTTTACCCTCATAAGGCGCATAAGAGTCAAACGGATTTTGCCCGGAACTGGCCAGCAATTTGTAGTCGGGAGAATAAATTGCGGTACCCAGAATGTTTTCAGAGGTTGCAAGGTTATAGGCGAGTATCTCCAGCTGCAAAACATCGTTGGCTAGCAGTAATTCCTTCGCCGACTCGGCCATTTGATGCACCACGGTTCGACCGGTTGACTGGATTTGCAAGTTAAGCATTTTCGTCTGGTTGGTTACGATCAGGGCACCCAGTAATGACATGGCCAGCGTTAACAGTATGCCAATAGCAATCGCAAGTTTAATTCCAATCGGGATATGTTTGGGAAACACTGCCCGAATCCAGCGATTTCTATCGCTCCACGCTGGCCGCTGAGATGGGTCAGAGCTCTCTGCTTTATCAGTTACATGGTTTTTACTGGTTTTTAACATATGCCTGAAATGTGCTGAGTATCGTTATCGTGAATAAATTTTATCACAATCTTCTCTAAAAGATTATTTTATCTATATGAATTTTCTATATAAATAGATGTATAGTATTTGCAATAATTGTTTAATGCTATTATATCATCCGCGCTGTGTAATCATAATAAATTATCCTGAATAGAATATAAAATTATTAAGGTAATGATATTGTTATGAAAACAGATATCTTTTTTTCATCCGTGCACGACCCTGTTTTAGCCGTTACAATACCCTCCTTTTTATATTAAGCCTGAAGGATAGACCAATGACTTTGATTCGCCCATTTAAAGGATTGCGACCTCGTCAAGAGTACGCTACCGATGTAGTTGCACCTCCTTACGATGTGCTCAATACCGCAGAGGCACGCATCAGGGCGGAAGGGCGTCCGTATAGCTTCCTGCATATCTCCAAGCCCGAGATTGACCTGCCCGAAGGGATTAACCCGTATGATTCGGCGGTTTATCAGAAAGGGGCGGATAATCTCAAACGTCTGATGGACGAGCATATTCTGATGCAGGAAGAGAAGCCCTGTTATTATGCCTATCGACTGGAAATGAATGGACATGAACAAGTTGGCCTGGTCGCCGTGTCCAATGTTAAGGACTATGATAGTAACCGCATTCGTAAACATGAGTTTACGCGCCCGGATAAAGAAGATGATCGTACTCGGCAAATAGATGTGCTGGATGCCCAGACGGGACCTGTATTTCTGACGTATCGACATCATCCGCAGGTTGATACGATCATGGAGGAGGTGATGACATCTGCTCCGGTTTATGATTTAACCGCAGATGATGGTGTGAAGCATAGCCTGTGGGTGATTGGCGATAATACGCAAGTGCAGCAGCTGACTTCACTGTTTGATGCTATGGATTACCTATATATTGCTGACGGGCATCATCGTTCGGCTTCTGCATCGCGGATAGCGGCCATGCGTAAAAAAGAAAATCCTGATTATACGCCCGATGATCCATGCAACTATTTTCTCTCTGTTATTTTTCCTGATAATCAAATGAACATTCTTGATTATAATCGCGTGATCAAGGACCTGAATGGTCTTAGTACAGAAGAGTTTATTAAGAAAATAGCGTCTGCATTTGGTATCTCTGAATCCGATGAGGCAGTTAAACCAAGCCATGCCGGACAATTTGGTATGTATATGCAAGGCCGATGGTATCGACTGGATATCCATGCAGCCAAGGTGCCCACTGATGATCCCGTTGCGCGACTTGATGTCAGTTTGCTGGCTGATAACCTGATTGATCCCGTGCTGGGGATCAGTGATCCGCGCCGCGATAAGCGCATAGATTTTGTTGGTGGGATTCGTGGCTTGCAGGAGCTGGAGAAGCGGGTTGATAGTGGTGAAATGGCAGTAGCATTCTCTCTCTATCCGACCAGTCTGACAGATTTAATGGCCGTCGCAGATGCTAATAAGGTCATGCCTCCAAAGTCCACCTGGTTCGAACCTAAACTGGCTGATGGTCTGGTTTCACATTTGCTGAGTGATCGTTAAGTCGAGCGGGGTCAGGTTGCCTGAGTGATAGCCCAGGATACAGTCAGATCCTGGTGGATTTTAGGGGATGACAGTTAATGACTTGTGATACAGGTTAATTCATGCGAAAAAGCGTCTGTTAATCTTCATCACCTTCAAAGTCATAGTCCATAATTTCCTGCGGTTGTTGCAGGAAATTCCCCTGGATATAGTTAATGCCGCACTGCCATAGTACCGCGAGGCTGCTGGCGTCTTCGACGAATTCTGCAATGGTCGCTGTTTTCACTGATTGCGCCAGTTCGGTCATGGATTTAACCATGGCCTGGTTTTCCTGGTTACTGGCCAGGTTGCGCATGAACGAGCCGTCAATCTTGATATAGCTGGTTTGTAAATGTTTGAGTATCTGTATGGAGTTTTCACCCACACCGAAGTGCTCCAGGCAAAAGCCGCATTTGAGTTCTTTCAGGCCATCAACAAAGGTTTTGGCATGACGTAATACATTGTTGATAGCGTTTTCATGAACTTCAAAGACCAGTTTACTCGGGTCAATTTTGGATTTTCGCAGGACTTCGGCAATCCATACCAACATATGTTCATCCGTCACACTGGTGGATGAGATTTTGATGAACATGATGGTGTCCTTGCCGGATAAAATCCTGTCACGTAGTACTTTTATAGCATTGACGATGACCCATCGGTCGACTGCAACACTCATACCGTGTTCTTCTGCCGCAGGTATGAACTTCGAGGGTGAGACAGGATTGTCGTCTTCATCAACCATGCGAAGCAAGACCTCGTACCTCTCGGAAGTTTCTCCATGCAAGCTGGCGATGGGTTGATAGACAAGTGAAAAGGCATTGTGGTTGAGAGCATGTTCAATGGTTTTCGACCAGTGAATGTCTCGTTCCCTGCTGGCTTTTTCATCGGCAATCGGGTTATGCAGGTGGATACAATTTCCGCCGTCCTGATGGGCCAGTTCACAGGCAAGATCGGCTTGTGAGATAACATCGTGCGCATTATTGCCGTTGGCGCCGAACTGGCAGGCGCCGATACTGCAAGTGAAGGTGATGGATTGTCCTTCGACTTCAGTGATATGTGATTCTATGGCGGTTCGAATATTATCAGCCAGTCCCATGAGCTCATTGGTGTCATTGATTTCGGTGGCGATAGTAAAGGCCGTATCGCTAAAGCGGGCAGCCATGACATTTTCACTGAGTTCGTTGCGAATGATGTCGGCAATATCCCTGAGTACGGCATCGATTCCGGCGATCCCCACCGTCTCTTTAATGAACTTGATATTGTCAGGTTCCAGGAACAGTAACGATCGGCTATTTCTGTCTTCCCGCGCCAGACGAACCATATTTTCCAGTGTTTCGATAAAATACTGTCGATTGTACAGGTCAGTTTGTACGTCTTTTTTGCTCAGGAACTTAAGCTTGCTCTCAAGTTCCTTGTTAAGAGACTGATCGCGAATAATGATCTGGGTGCAGGGCTCACTATCGATACTGGCAGGTGAAAACTCCATTTGTGCGCGGAATGTTTTGCCGTTGGGCCGCATTCCGGTGACTTCAAGAGCACGTGTCCTGTTTTCTCCCTTGCTGTACATGCGCAGATATTTTTTTAGCTGCTCATGGTCTGTTTCACTGACCATATCCATGATAGGTGTGCCTTCGATCTCCTCAAGATTAGGGAAGCCAAAGGTGTCGAGGTAGACCTGATTGGCATAAATATGCATCCCCTCATGGACGTAGGTAATCGCATCCCGGGAACTGTCCAGGAGGTTATGGCAGCGCTTTTCAGATTCCCTCAAGGCAGTTTTACAGGTTTGCATATTGCGTAGGCAGGAGGCTACTGCCATTTCACGTCGGGTGACCAGCTGCATGTGGTTGGGGGAGTCCTTGCAGATCATATCGCGTGCACCCGCCGCGATAACCTCTTCACGAATTTCAATGTCGTCTTCGCTATGAGTAGCGAGTATCACAATCGATGGGTCAATTTTTTGGGTGCTACTGATGACTTCGGTCAGGGTGGGGTCGACAGAAATAGCAGAGCAAAAAATCATATCGTGTGAATGTGGAGAGAGGATTTCCTCGAGATCCTCAAGACTTTCTACATATTGCATACGCACAGCGATGCCTGCGTTCTTGAGAATGCTGACGCAGGATTCGGCTTCATTGAGCGTGTCATCAATGACAATAAGTTTGAGTGCTTGATTGCTCACTCGTAATCCTCCTGATATGAGGTTTTCCCTTAAAAATATTAAAGCTATTTTTACATTATTTTATAGTGTTTGACCAGAAAAAGGAGCTGTTTTTTCTTATCTTTGCGCTTTTAACCGGCTAGTTTAAATTAGTATTCCTGTAGAGGGTAACGGCCGATAAACAGGGATCATGAGATTTTTCGGTGTGGGTAGTGTTATTGAATAAGCAGTCACTACTTGCGCCTGCATGACAGGCGCTATATTCTAGGATAACAGGTAGCGGAATTTAAAATTTTCAGACAGGAGTGTTCTATGTCAATGATCCAGGTTCGCGAGGAAAATCCCGAAGATATCAGAGCGATCGATGTTGTTCATTTGAGTGCCTTTGAGGGTGATGATGAAGTTGGTTTGATAGGTTCTTTGCGTTCATCTTCAGGCTATGTTTCGGAGCTTTCACTGGTGGCAGAGTTTAATGGGCGAATTGTCGGGCATGTGATGTTGACCAAGGTGCGCTTGTTACAGGGAAGCAAGAGCCAGGATATCCTGGCGTTGGCACCCATGGCCGTTGTTCCTTCCCAGTCGCATCGCGGTATTGGGTCCGAGTTGGTACAAGCTGGCATTGAGCAGGCGCGCCAATTGGGTTACAAGGCCATTGCCGTTGTGGGTCATCCCGAGTTTTACCAACGTTTTGGCTTTGACAAGGCCTCGAAATGGGGTCTGGAGACTAACCTGTCTGTTTCAAATGAATTGCTGACAGCGTACGAGCTGAAAGAGGGAACTCTCAAAGAAGGCGGTAATGTGATTTACCCATCTTTATTTGACTGTGTTTATTAAGCACCTCTGACCCCATCATGAATTAACAGAGGCTCTTTAAATGTTGCCAGCAGTCAGTTTGCCTGGACATCTGTTCAGGGGTCTTTGGTTTCCCACTCATTGGCTTGTGAGTCCAGGTCTTGTTCAAATTGCTGCTCTTCACTGGAATTAACGTGAGCATACTGGAAACGAGAGTAGTTTCCAGTGTTTTCAATAAGACGAGTCAGCTGTACATTCATCATTTTGCCGTGATCGTTGAGGATCAGTGCATCTCCCACCTTGTAGTGCAGGGACGGTGTCAGTAAGGTAGCCGGTTGTTTTATGGCCTTGATTTCCGGGAGGCTCAAACAGCTGTATTCCTGTTTCTGGCTGGCCCGGCCTTTCATGAGTTTGGACTGCATCGTCAAAGCGTTGGGTGACAATATCTGTATGCCCAGTTTGAGGCCCTGGTTGCGCATGTACTGCATCCAGCGTACCACGCCGATACGCCAGTTATGCTCGCTACCGTTACTGGATTCGCGCAGCCCTACGATCTCTCCAATTTGTGCATTTGAGCTTCTGTTATGATCCCATAACAGACAATAACCACCGGCACCTGCATTCAGTGTCTTCCATGGATAATAATTATAGGTGGGTTTGGGGATATTGTGACCACTAGTGTCATTTAATTGGGTAAGATGAATATGAGTACTGTTACCTTCCCAGACGCTTTCGCCATCGGCTTCACCTGCGACCGGTTCGATAGAGAAGGTGGTATGGTGAATATCCAGTGGGTTTTTTGTATCATCAATAAAGCTGCTTTCTTCTTCCTGAGGGGTGTCTTCGACAATCTCTTCCTCGAACGGCTGGGTGCTTTCCTCAATGAGATAATGCGTGCTGTTCAAGCCGATACTGATGTCTAAGCCACCTTGCGATGTAGAACGGGAAAAACTGCGTTTCTCTCGGGTATCCCAGGCATTGATTAATTGTCGGTAAAGCGCTGATTCCTTGATGCGGTTACGCTGACTTGTAGAATCTTTAACATTAAAGGTGTCCTGCGTCTGGGTCAGGAGCAAACGTAATTGTTGTGTGAGTTCAGAAGTATCGATAAAGCGACAGATGCAGTCATCCAGAGACTTTATCAGATTGAATTCCATCGCTGGCTTGTCCTGGTTGAGACAGCTGACAAAATGGGCTTCACCTTTGGTTTCCGTGTCTGGATTAATTATTCGACAGCTATCCGAATAGTCCTGCGCCATTTTTTGCACCATCACGATTTCATTTTTACCCAGGTGATACGGGTTGGATAGTGACAGCAGCAGTATCTGTTTGTATTTTTTTTCTATGCTGGTGTTCCCCAGGGATTCGATCGGGGTTTCCTTAACATCTAGCTGATGCAGGTTTTTTTGCTCTGCTATGCTATAGAGAGTATGGATATCAAGCCAAAGCTGTGAAGGCTCGGGTGCATAGATCTGGTAATGGCTCAGCTGCAGTTGACCCAGCGAGTCCAGTGACATGTAGAACGCAGTCGTCAGTGCTTTTTTCTCATAAAACCGATTGCGCTCCAGTAAGTCGGCAATGGCGATTTTGTAGGAAGTCACCAGCTCGGAGTACATTGCCAGCGTACGGTCTACATATTTCAATGCGCGCTCGTTGAGCGGGAATGATTGTCCGAGATAGTTTTTTTTCAGGGCATTAATGCAGAAACAAAAGGTAGGATAAAGGCCATCCAGTGCCTTGAGTCTTGCGGGTGCGGCTATCTTGACACGATTAATATGTGACAATACAGAAAATAGTTGTTTGGTCGTCTCATCAGTGTCGCCCAGTGGCAATGACTCGACCCATTCAGCTACCTGCCTTGGGCGTGTGTCAAACCAGCTTTTTTCATGCTTTATTTCTGGGATACGGAGATCAGATGGACTGGGCATTTTGGCCACAGAATCACTCCAGGTTATCTCTAGTTTATTAATGTTCGTTTCTTGCAGGTCGAACATTACACGGAAATGAGTGCTTTGGCCAGTCCTCTGCGCAGTTTGTCGGGTTTTAAGGACTTATCCAGGTATTTTCCAGGATGATACAGGTGTTTTTGCTGTTTCTCCGGCCACTTCCCGGACCAGTCTGGGGACAAGATAGCCGGGTAAACGGGTTTGTATTTCCTCGATCAGTTCGAGGGCCTTTTCTGTGTCGACATCAAAATGAGAGGCGCCCGACACTGGGTCAAGACAATGCAGGTAGTAGGGGAGGACACCTGCCCTGAACAAGACGTGGCTCAGCGCGATCAGTTCATCACTCGAATCATTGATACCTCTGAGTAATACTGACTGATTGAGCAGTGTGATGCCGGCCTGTTTGAGTCGCCCCAGACTTTCAGCCACACCCTGGTCAATCTCTTGTGAATGATTACTATGGATGACCATCACCATGTGCAAGCGACTGTGTGTTAACCAGGATAGTAAGTCGTCACAAATACGCTCGGGCAATACCACCGGCAAGCGCGTATGTATCCGTAAAGTGCTGATATGTGGTAATTTATCAAGTTTTCCAACCAGGTGGGAAAGCCGTTCATCAGATAACGTGAGAGGATCACCCCCGCTCAGAATGACTTCGTGAACATCGGTATTGGCTTGCAGATAACGGATTGCAGAAGACCAGTCGGCGCGTGCTGCATTGGCCTCAGCATAAGGGAAGTGACGGCGGAAACAATAACGGCAGTGTACCGCACAGGCACCCGTTGTCAGCAGGAGGACTCGCCCATGATATTTTTGCAAAACACCATCAGCCACAATAGCATCCTGGTCGCCTACCGGGTCCATTAAATAATTTTGCACCTGAATATCTTCATCTGTCGTCGGTAGTACTTGCCTGAGCAGGGGATCATGACTATTCCCGACTTGCATGCGATCAGCATATCCTCTTGGAATCTTTAAGGAAAATTGCTCGCAGGCGGTTCTGCTGATAGCTACCTGATCGCGTCTGAGATGAATGTAGTCAAGGAGCTCATCGACTGTTTGCAGGGACTGGGCCAGGGCTTGTTGCCAGACAGGGGTCTGCCGTATTTTTTCTGTTCGGGTTATCATAGCCTGATTAAGCATTTTGTATTGTTAAGGAACGGGTAGAATAGCATGGCATCATATAGCACAAATGAGTTTAGAGGTGGTTTAAAGATTATGTTAGACAATGACCCCTATGTCATTGTTGAAAACGATATCGTCAAGCCGGGTAAGGGACAGGCCTTCAACAGGGTCAAGGTACGCAATCTCAAGACAGGTCGTGTCATCGATCGTACATTCAAGTCAGGCGAGTCAGTTGACGCGGCTGACGTCATCGATACCGACATGCAGTACCTGTATAACGACGGTGAATTCTGGCACTTCATGGACCCGAATTCCTTTGAACAATTGGCGGCCAGCGAGTCCGCAGTCGCGGATGCCGCTAAATGGTTAAAGGAGCAGGATACCTGCGCAGTGACACTCTGGAACGGTGTACCATTGACGGTAACGCCGCCCAATTTTGTTGAACTTACCGTGGCGGAAACGGATCCTGGTCTGAAAGGGGATACCTCAGGTGGGGGCGGTAAACCCGCTACTCTGGAGACCGGCGCCGTCGTTCGTGTGCCCCTCTTTATTCAGATTGGCGAGGTCTTGAAAGTGGATACACGTACGGCAGAGTATGTTTCCCGAGTAAAGGAATAATAACGGACTTGATGTGTGTAACGAGTCACTTTGATTGAAACCGCATGATCAATCATCATCCTGGTGGCCAGCTTCTGAGCTGGCCATATTGCGTTGTCGTGCCGACTTACTGGCCAGGATCAGAGATTTTTTTGCACGCCTGGATGTACTCGAAGTAGAGACTCCTGTTTTGTCACATGGGGGTAATCCGGACGTCTACATAGAGAGTTTTAGCAGCCACACTGTCACCACTGAGGGCGAGCAAACCTTGTACCTGCAAACGTCGCCAGAGTTTGCGATGAAGCGCCTGCTTGCAGCTGGCAGTGGTTCGATTTACCAGATTTGCAAGGCCTTCCGGCAGGGAGAACAGGGCCGTTACCATAATCCCGAGTTTACAATGCTGGAATGGTATCGCCAGGGTTTTGATCACCATCAACTTATGCAGGAAATAGAGGCCTTGTTGATCTTTTTGGGTTTGATGGAACCTGGAGCCTCGATCAAAAAAATCAGTTATCAGCGCTTGTTTGAGCAACATGTCGGTGTGAATCCGCATGCGATAAGTATTAATGCATTAATTAACTGCATCCAGGAACAGGCTATTCCATTACATGCCAGCCACATCAGTCAACTGGACAAGGACGATTTGCTGGCTTTGATACTGACTCATGTTATTGAGCCGGCCATCAGTCATGACGGGTTTGTATTGGTTTATGATTATCCCGCCAGCCAGGCATCACTGGCACGACTGAGTGACGGCCCTGTTGTCGTTGCCGAGCGCTTTGAACTTTATGCCAATGGTGTTGAATTGGCGAATGGCTTCAATGAACTGACGGATGCGGATGAGCAATCACGACGATTTAAGCTAGACTTAGACTCACGCGAACAGCGAGGACAGCAAAAAGTCAGCATTGATCATTATTTTGTCGACGCACTCCGCGCAGGGTTGCCGCCTTGTGCAGGTGTGGCCCTTGGATTCGATCGACTCGTCATGCTGGCAACAAAAAGTAAATCTTTACAGGAGGTTATACCTTTTCCGATTGATTACGCATAATTAATAGAGGGAAGGGCGAAATTTTAAGATTTATTTAATATACGTGAAATACACTTAACTTTGGGATATAATTCACAAATATTAAATGACAGAGGTGGAGTGATGCCAATATCATCTCAAAAAGAAAAACGTTGGAGCATGCGTCGAGAAATTTGTACCGACGTAAAAATTATTTTTAATCATCGTAGTTATTATGCACGCACGCATGATATTGGGCTGGGGGGTATGTTCATTGACCTCAATTACGTCTTGATTCCTAAAGGCATCCCCGTAAAAGTGATCATGTTACAACATAAAAATAACGAGGAATACGTTAGCTTTCAAACGCGTGTCACCTATGTGACACCCAATGGCTATGGCCTGGAATTCCAAGGGTTCGGGATACACGAAGTCCATCTGTTACAGGATATCTTATACGAATCACCATACGAGGTTGTGAGGATGGCCTAGTCGGGCTTGTGGTCGAGGCGAGCTACGGTGCTTGCCAGCATAGATTCAGGATAAGGCAGGGCAGACACTCTTATTGGGTGGTGGCTATTGCTTGTCCCATCTTTACCTTGCTGTCGTGTTTAAGATCAGCAGTCCATTCCAGTTTATCCTGCCCGAACAGAATAATGACAGTTGAACCCATATTGAAACGACCCAGTTCTGCGCCTTTTTCTAACTTTATTGCCTCACTGCCACTATAGTGGGTATCGGTGACCTTAAGTCCTTTGGGAGGGGTAATTTCTCCCGCCCACACTGTTTCGATTGAACCGACATTGATGGCGCCAACCAGGATGACGGCCATCGGTCCTATGGCCGTATCAAAAAGAGAGGCGACACGTTCGTTGTTGGCAAATAAATCAGGGACACTATCGATCAGGAAAGGGGCCACGCTCAATAGTTTGCCGGGTATATGTATCATCTCTTTCAATGTGCCAGTACAGGGGATGTGAACACGGTGGTAGTCACTGGGTGACAGGTAAATAGTCGCGAAGTGCCCATTTATAAAAGGCCGGGCGCGTTCTTCAGATCCACCGAGTAGCTCTACCAGTGAAAAAGAATGACCTTTTGCCTGGAATATTTTTCCATCAACAATCGCGCCTGCCTGGCTCACCGTGCCATCAGCCGGTGAGCAGATTTGATCTGCTCCAGCAGCGATGGGGCGAGCCCCTTCTTTGAGTGCACGCACAAAGAAACTATTGATGTTCGGGTGAATAGTGCGGTCGGTGTAATCAGGATCCAGTGCTTCATCCACATTGACTGAATGTCGGCGTATCATGAAGGCCATAAAGCGATCCCGCAACGGGAAATAGCGGGTATGCATCAGGAAATAGGTGATACCGGATAACAGTCTGTGAGGGACGATGTACTGATGAAACAGTACCTTTAAACTTTTTTGCATAGGACTTCCGCAGCTTAATGGTGATGGTGGTGCTCGTGTCCCTGGTCAGGCTGGCGTACTTCCAGTCTGGCAGGCACCTTGCCGATCGAGGGTATGGTGAATTCGATGTCGACGCTATCGCCGGTTTTAAGTCTTCGAGATGGCTGCATTAACATCAGATGATAGCCACCATGTTCCAGTTTCAACTGGCCACCGGCAGGTATTGTTAATTGTTGTTGTCTTTGCATGCGTGCCATGCCTTGATCCTCCACCGTACGATGGAACTCGATTTTATTAAACACATCACTGCTTGCCGAAGTAATGTTGATTGCCCTATCGCTGTTGTTATTAATCTGCATGAACCCGGCCAGGACCCTGGCATTGGGGGGACCTTCCTGTATCCATGCCTGGGAGATAGTAATGGCAGGGGTGTCGCTCATTGCAATAACGGGCAAGGATGAAGCCAGTATAAACAGCAGGCAGATGCATTTTTTTATCATGATTATTTATATTCCAGATAATTAAATATGGATTGATAATCCTTGAGGATCTCGGTGGCATTATGCGGTGCGGAAAAAACAGCTTTCAAATGACCCTCGGGGTTAACCATCAGGATGGCGGAACTGTGATCAACGAGGTAATCATTGTTATCCTTGTTTTTTTCTGTTTTATCTTCGTTTTCACGACGCTCAAAAATGACACCCATTTGTCTGCTAAAGATTTTTATATCATCCACTGATCCGGTTATACCAATGAATGCAGGATCATAATACTGGACA
>Ga0209633_10001719_pt1 | contig 22039 bp, 21 predicted proteins | sample Cruoilmetagenom1_FD_187290 | JGI IMG/M metagenome (GOLD analysis project Ga0209633, IMG submission 187290) | Oil polluted marine microbial communities from Coal Oil Point, Santa Barbara, California, USA - Sample 1 (SPAdes) (version 2) | ecosystem: Environmental > Aquatic > Marine > Oil seeps ... | reverse complement strand
AAGTGCTGACCAGGGCACGCCCGCCTCGTTCAACGCTTTTCTAATGTCGGACGCCATTTCCTGGCCGTCAAAATCCTGCGCCGAGCCGGACGGCGCCGTGATCGTCAGCGGCCCGTGACCGTTACGCAGATAAGCATCGGCGAACGCGCGAAGACGCGCCTTATCGACATCTGAAATATCCGTGGTTGTCTCATCGGCGTCTATAGTCAGAGTCACAACCTGACTGTCCACCGATATCGGGTGCTCCTCTGCGACCGATAGCGCATGTTGCGGCCCGTTAAAGACGCTGGTGCATGCACTCGCCAAAATCGCAATGGTCGAGAGGAGTGCGTATTTGCCTGCTGGTTTCAACATGATCTCTTATTCCTCTCAGTCCAAAATAAAGCCCATCGGCCCTTGCAATGAGGCTTCCTTCACGCCGGCGCCCGCTAATCCGTAAGCCGACAGCATTTTGCCCATCAAGATCGATTCAGCGTCGGATGCGGGAACAGACCCCTCAGCCGGATCACGCAAATTGGATTCATGCGTCGCCTCAACGAGGTATGGCGTTACAATAATCACAAGTTCCGTTTCATTGTTCTGATAGTCACGACTGCGGAAAAGTTGCCCCAGAACCGGCACGTCTTTCATGCCCGGTACGCCGTCAATCGTTGAGCGCATATCTTCTTGAAGCATGCCCGCCATGACGAGGCTGCCGCCGCTCGGCAATTCAACCGTCGTGTTGGCCCGGCGGACCGACAGACCAGGTATCGATAGGCCAGCCGTGGTGATGAGGTTGCCGCTATCGTCAACTGTCGTGACGCCGGGAACGAAGAAAGAGTTCTCGGTCGTTACTTCGCTGACTTCCGTTGAAATGTTGAGATTGATGCGCCCTTTTCCGAGCACCAGCGGCGTAAAACCAAGACCGACGCCGAACTCCTTAAACTCGATTGAAATGACGCCGTCGTCCTGCCCGACTGGAACCGGAAACTCGCCGCCCGCCAGGAACTTCGCTGATTCACCGGAGATGGAAGTAAGGTTCGGTTCGGCCAGGATGCGGACAAGGCCGGTTGATTCAAATGCCTGTAAGGATGTGTCCAGCGCTTCAAGATCGCCGATATTGGTTTGCGAACCCGAAAGCCCTAACCCGCCGGTTGTCGCAATCGGATTAGCGCTTGAGAAGGCTACCGCAGCATCTGAAAGAACCACCGTTCCGTTGGTTGTGACGCCAAGTTGCTTGAGAATCTGCCGCTGCATCTCAACGATGCGCACCTTAAGCATAACCTGTTCAGGATCGCGGATATTCAGTAGGTTGACGACTTTCTCCGGATCGTCGACAAATCGGCCCGCAAGCGAGCTTGCGTTCGCGGCTTCCGCCGCCGACTGCACCGTGCCGCGCAGAATGACATTATCGTTGAGCGCATCAATCTCGATACGGCTGTTTGGCATGACACGGCGCATCACATCAGCAAGCGCATCCATATCGCGCTCAACTTGAATTTCCAGATTGAGAATCTGGCGGCCTTGGGCATCAAAAAAGAATGCGTTTGTCTGACCGGTAGTAAGCCCCAAAAGATAAACCCTGCGGGGCGAGCGAACGACCGCGTCAACGACGCCGGGTTGCGAGACAAGCACGTCGGCCGCCGCATATGGAAGTTCAACGATCGCCGCTTTGTCAAGCGGCAATACAATGCTTTTGGATACGGCGCTGTCGCCGCCAGTATCAATACGCACGGCTTGCGTGCCGCGTTGCGCAGCGGCAGGCGACATAAAAACTGAAACGGCCAGCATGCCGACCATGGCCGCAATCGCGGTGCGTCCGGCGTTCACGCTTACCGTCTTGAAGGCGTTACTTACGAATATCATCTCAAACCTCAGTTCGCCAATTATCTTAAGAACGCCCATAACGAATAACGTTCACGTTGGAAGATCGCCGATTGTTGGCGATAGCATCGCCATCCGGCTTGAAGATGCTGCGCAGTACAACGCTCATGGAGCCGCTGGCCCGCGCCGTCGTAAATGCTTCTGCATCACGCGGGGATAATTCCAATGTCATATTGGAACCATCGATATTCGGCGTCTCAGTATTTTCAGAATAAACCGTGTTGACAGCCAGAACGCGAACTTCCTCGAACATCACCAGCGTTCTGTCGCCGACAGTATTGAAGATATCAACGCGATCGCCCGGCAGAACAAATCCGCCTGACGCCGTCTCCGGCGATGTGCGCATCGTAACCGCCCTCATGCCTGGTGAAAGGATCGCCGCCATAAGTCCCGATTGGCCGGCTCTGACGACTTTAGCTTCGACAAGCGGCTCGCCAGTTACAATCAACGAACGCGCAACGGCATCCGCCAATTCCTCGCGCTGGGCGGAGTTGGCGTCGGTAATAAAATTAGGCTGGATCGCTTTTTTGGGCCACGCCACCCAATTGGTGTCCTCCAGCGCCAGCCTCTCGCCACGCTGAATATTCCGTGTCGCGATCAATACACGAACCGTTTCCTCTTTAACCGGCTCAACGATTTGCACTGTCGGGCCTTCAGACGAATTTCCCAACATGAGGAAAAACGCGGCCGCGCCCGCGACAAGCGCAATTCCGAGAATAGCTATACGACTTACATTCATCTCGAACCTACCTGGTTGTTACGCTTCTGAGGAGCGGGAATGAGCCATGTCATGCTGTGCGAAACTCCTCAATACTACGTTAACTGATCTTATTAACCGCCAAACACCAATTGAAAGAACGCTGTTTGCGAAAAACTAAGAAGTCCGCCCGCCGCGATAGCAACCGCGTAAGGCAAATCTTTCTTGCGCTCATGAAGCTGTATTAACCATGGCGCATGAGCGTAAACGGGCAGGATCGGCAGCTTGCGAAATATCGTCATGAAGATAACCAGCGCCAATCCGGCGATCGCCGTATTAAAAAGGAATACGCCCAACGCATTCGCGCCGACCCAGGGCGCAACAGCGGCAAAGAGCTTTGCATCGCCGCCGCCGACAATTCTTCCTGCATAAAGTGCAAAACCAAGCGTTAAGGCTCCGGCTCCAATTAAAAGCCCCTCGGCGATAACGCGGGTAGGAGCGCCGACCGCGATGCCTGCGACCGGATAAGCGCATATAAGAATGATAGAAACCCAGTTAGGGATTTTAAACTCGTAAATGTCGTTGGCGGCCGCCACCAAGAGCGCAGCAGGAAAAACTGCAAGAACCAAAAATGCGATCACCAGCGGCCTCCATGTAAAACCGCGGCAAATCTATGTGCTTCCTCTTAATGTTCCGTTAGACATAAACGAAAAAAGGAGGCCATCGGGCCTCCTTTTTTGAACTGCTTTGCTTGCCCGGCGGAGCCGCGCAAGCATAACAATAGAGATTAAAGCTCGGCGTTAATGTCCGTAAAGGTTGTATTTAACGATTCACCAACTGTACGAACAGCCGCGATAATTGCAACGGCGATAAGCGCAGCAATCAATCCATATTCGATGGCTGTTGCGCCGTCTTCATCAGCTTTAAACCGATTAATAAGAGCTTTCATTTGTCGACTCCTGCTTACTCTTCACTTGCACCGCTGAAAGACATTTCCTTCAGACAACTCTATTTAACAGGCGATGCGTAAACAAACGATGAATCTTGTGGAAAAAAATTGATCTGTGTGCTAATGGTATGGTAAACACATGTTAAGCTTAATTTGCAAGCTCATTGAGTCGATTCATATCGTCAATAATGAGCCCTGGATAGTCGCGACGCGCGACCCCCTCCTGGATAAGTGTTGCAACCGCGCCTGCCGTAACCGCCTCTTCCACACCGGCCTCATCAGCCAGCTCGCGGTGTTTTGGCATACGCGGTACACGCCATTCGCCTGTAACGCTGTCGCGCTCGACAAATTTAAGCAATACGGAAAACACACGCTGCGCCGGCGCAGCTTCCGCGATCATATTTTTAAATCGGCGCGCGGCCAGTTCGCCGGCAAAGTGCATTGCGATATTGCGCATCAGGGAAGGACGCTGACCTGCGAGAGACGAGAAAGCCTCTGCATCAATCGCAAGCACGACAAGTTCATCCTCCGCCGTTACGGAAACTTGTTGAAACGCATCAGCTGAGGCGCCGCAAAGCGCCAACTCCATCGCAAAGATGGCGCCGGCGCCAATCTCTTCAATCAGCATTGCGCCGGTTTCCGAATCGGTGACCGACACTCTCATGCGGCCCGAAATAACAGCGAAAAACTCACCGCCATCATACTGACCCAAAGCATATACCGTCTGACCTGCGTCGTAACGGCGACAGTCCGCGCTTTCGCGAATGCTGTCGAGAATCGCGTCAGACAAATCCTGAAACAGGGGCAGCGCAGTGAGCGATTGGGTGAGATCGTCACTCGGCTCTGGCAAGCTGGCTGGCGCTGCTGACATTGTTGCTAATGAGTTCTCCACCGGCACACCAGTAGCAAAAGCGGTTTAAGGCGGGGTAAACCAGGAATATTAAATATCCACCGAAGCGCTTAATCCATGCGGGTTTTTTAATTAATCATTGACAGGTCAGGCCTAGTCTCCGCTCAAAGAATTGAGAGGACAGGCTCATGCGCGCAATATTTTCCGTTTTGGCTATGCTCTTTGCGCTGACAACAGGCGCTGAGGCCGGACAGGTGTGGCTCACCATGGATCAGGTTAGGCCTTATAAGCTTGAAACACCCGCACAGAATATTGTAGTCGGAAACCCGGCAATTGCAGATGTAACTGTACAAGACAATCAAAATCTTTTGCTTTTCGGCAAGTCGCCGGGGCTTACCAATATTTATATTTTTGATGAGGCGGGCGAGACTATCGAGAACATGATCGTCCGTGTGCGCTCGCAAAATTCAGATATGTTGACTTTTTACCGCGGCGCAGCGCGTACGACATATAACTGCACATCCAATTGCGAGGTCACCATCACCGTTGGCGACGCAGCTCAAGTTTTCGAAGACACTTCCACTCAGGTGGAAAAAAAGTTTGATCAAGCCAAATCAGCGGCTGGCGGAGAATAAGCAGCGCATTTAGCGACTTACCGTTTCTGGCGCCGTTGTCGCGGCGTTCGTTTATGTGTTATCGAGTTCCGATTCAAAATGAAAAATACGCGGGCGTTCCTGCTGACGCAGCGTCGTGCGACACCAGACATCGATTTCGCGCGCTGTACGCTCATCAGGCTGAATTCCTTTTTTAAGAACGATATGCGCGATCAAACGATCGACGCCGTCGCCGCGCCGGTCGGCGCTGATCGCACAGTCTGTGATGTGGGGATGGTCGCGTAACCGGCTGGCGACGTCATCGGGAATGACGTTGACCGCGCCAATCTGCACCGCGCCATCCCGCCGTCCGGCAAGGCGGAACGACCGCTCGCCTGTCCATTCCAGGAAATCTGGCCCTTCCACTGGACGCTCTTTCCCGCCGGGTGAAATGCGGACCAGACTTTCATTGTCCGAACGCCAATGATCAAACAGAATGAATGGCTCGCCCGGCGCATCGCGCCAGCCAATCAGACCAGTTTCAGTGGAGCCGTAAAGTTCTCTTAAAACGCCGAAGCCGGCTTTGCGCATTTCAGCGGCGAGCTCCTGGCTCATCGGCTCGCCGAAAGTCACCGCCATCGTGTTATCGGGCGCGGCTAGATTTTCGCGCATCATATAGCGCCACAGAGTCGGCGTCGCGATAAGGACGTCGCCATAGGCCAATGTCTGAGTCAGCTGCTCCGGCGTCATGCCGCGCGCGTCCGCGGTTTCAATCCTCTGCAAATTCGGCGTTAAAATCGTCAGCTCAAATCCCAGCAGACTATGGGGCGCGACAAAGGACAACAGGCGGCGGCGGCCATAAAGAATATTCGCCGCCGCCGCCGCATCCTGAAAAATTTCGTCGGCTTGGTGCGCGCGCGCCGCGCTATGCTCATCGCGCGCGGCGGATTTGAACGTAAACCGGCTTAGCTTTTGCGATATCGCGCCAGAGATCTCCGCCGCCCAATCTGTTACCTTTTCCGCGGACCGGTTTTTGAGAAAATCCCGGTCCAACCCAAAAAACTCCGCGGCGCGCCGGCCGCAGGCTTCTATTTCTGAATCCGACAGCGCGATACCACCTTCCCCAAAGGGCGTCTCGGCGCTCCATGACGCGATGGTCAAAAAATCAAAATGCCGATTGAAGCGGCGCGAGACTTCGTCAGCGGCCGCCGCGCCGATCACGCGCGCAATCTGTTCTTCCGATATGAGAAATGATTTCACAGGCCCGGCTTGCTCTCAGTCAGATGGCGATGCAGATGGTTTTGATACCATGCCCTTAACTGATTGAAAATTTCCGCCTGCAGCGACTTCGCAGCGGCAGCGTCTTTCTGGCGCGCCAACTGAAGGCCGATCAGGCTGTTCGTCAGGAAAGGCGCGCCCAGATGGAAGAAATCGGGCCCGCACGGCGCCTCGGTAATATCGACGCCAATCTCGCCGGCATGCTCCAACAACAGGCCCCGAACGATTCCCTTAAGCGCGCCTTCGCGCACGGGCGGCGTAATGACGAGGCCATCATCCATGATGATGAAAATATTGGCGCTTGAGGCGCAGGCAATGCGGCCCTGGCTGTTCAACATCACCGCTTCATCGGCCCCAGAGTCCCGCGCCTCGTTCCGGGCGAGGATGTTATCGAGATAGTTGGTTGTCTTATGCCGGGAGGAGACGCTTGCCTCGCACCGGCGGAAACGGCTGACCATCAGGCTCGTCGGCTTATCCTGCTCCTTGTTTTGCACACGGAAGATCGTGACAAGGAGCGTGGGCTTTTTGTCCGCTGGCTCTGGAAACAATAATCCTCGGCCTGACGGGCCGCGCGCCACAGTAATGCGCGCCGACGCTCTTTCATTTGTGAGACCGTTCTTCCCGGTGAGCGCCGCGATGATTTTGCCGATATTATCCGGAATAACGGCGTTGATCTGGAGCGCTGCAAGGCCTTGTTTTAATCGCGCCAGATGCGCGCCTAAAAACACCGGAACGCCCGCCTCAACATATATCGTTTCAAAGACGCCGTCGCCGAGAAGAAATCCACGATCAGCAACGTCAATCGCCGCACTGTCTTGCCGATAGTCGCCATTGAGCCAGAAAATCATTGCCGGGGCCGCCTCAACAATAGCGCAGGAAATTATCGATCATGACGCGTCCCGAAGGGGTCAGCAATGATTCGGGGTGAAACTGCACGCCGAACCAAGGACGCTCGCGGTGAGCAACGCCCATGATCTCACCCTCTCCGCTCCAGGCGGTTTGGGCAAGCGGAGAGCCGGGCGGCGGGAGCGAAACCAGCGAATGATATCGTCCTGCCGGCGTCGGCGATGCGATCCCGTCAAAAATGCCGGTCCCCGAATGACGGATCATGCTCGCCTCCCCATGCAGCGGATGGCTGGCGCGCACTGTCTCGCCGCCAAAGGCCTCAATGAGACACTGATGGCCGAGACAAACGCCCAAAAACGGCATGTCCGCCGGAATTGCTTTGACCAGATCAAGCGAAACGCCCGCGTCGACGGGCGCCTTCGGACCTGGCGAAATCACGATGGCGGAAGGCGCCAGCGCCAGGCATTGCCCGGCCGTGATCTCGCTGTTGCGCACGATTTTTGTTTCCGCGCCGCCTTCGCGGAAATAACGCGCGAGGTTGTGCACAAAGGAATCGAAATTATCGATGATAAGGATCATCGCCGCATATCCATTTGCGGGGGCAACGCATCAAGAACGCCGCGCGCCTTGATCAGCGTTTCTTCATATTCCGCTTTTGGAACGGAGCGCAGCGTGACGCCGCCGCCGACCGGAACGGAAATGCTCTTGGCGTTTTCATCTGTTATCAACGTGCGGATGGCGACGGAAAAATCAGCGCCGCCCACATCGTCAATATAGCCTATGGCGCCGCAATAGGGCCCGCGCCCGATTTTCTCGATCTCGGCAATCGCATTCATCGCCTCGATTTTCGGTGCGCCGGTGATAGAGCCGCTGGGGAATAGAGCGCGGAAAATGTCGCTCGCGGAAACATCTTCCCGCAACACGCCGCTGATGCGCGAGACCAAATGATGCACCTTAGAAAGCGTCATTAGTTCGCAAATCGCCTGTTCCGCAATCGAGCCGTCCTTGCAAATTTTGGAGAGGTCATTGCGCATGAGATCGGCAATCATGATGTTTTCGGCGCGATCTTTTGGATCGTTTATCAACGCCCCTGCAAGCGCCGCATCCTCGGCTGGGTCTGACGACCGTCCGCGCGTCCCCTTGATCGGCTCGGTGATAATTCTCCGCGCCGCGCCCTTCCCCGGCCTTAGCCGAAAAAACCGCTCCGGCGAATTCGATATTACCGCTCCGCCCGGATATTGCAGAATCGCGCCAAAATTCGCATCGCTTTCGCTCGCAATTGCGCGAAATAAATCGAACGGGGCAAACGCTTCGTTGCTTTTTGCAATCAAAGTCTGAGCTATATTCGCCTGATAAAAATCGCCACTTTTTATTTTTTCGATAACTGTTGATACGGCCGCCTCATACGCATTAATTGAAAAATTCGAGGCCGCCTCAGAAAAATCCTGTAAGACTGGCGGCTTGATATGATCCGTACCAAGCGCACCCTTTAGCCGATTTACCGCCGCGTCGTTGCGCCCAACAATATAGGCGCGCTTCTCGGCCCGGGAAAACAATGCCGTCGCATCATAAACGCCAAAGACCGCGTCCGGCAGTTTGTAGGGGCTGGCTGGCAGCGCAAGGCTTGGCTCCAGACCTTTCAGCGCTTCATAGCCAACGAACCCGACAAGGCCGGTGCGAAAAGGCGCGTCCGGCAAAATTTCGCTGGCGCCCACTATGCGGTCGTCTATGATTTCCTGCATGGCCGCAAGCCACACGGCGCCTTCAATTGGCTGCGCCTCAATTATTTGCTCGGGAAAGGCGACGAGCACCGACCAGCCACCACGCGCGCGATCCCCTGCGCTGAGAAGATGCGCATGGGCCTCTCCCGCCAGCGGCGCAAATGCATCGTAAGGGCATCGCCAGTCGATTTCAGCACAGATCATAAGCGGTACTGGTAGTGCGCGATCGCGGCGATGAAAAGCGATTTCGGACCCCATTTCCGCACTGGCGGCGTCCCGCGAACCGTCTTATCGACAATTTGAAAGTAAGAGGGAGAATTGAATGGCTGACGCGGCTGGAAACGCCGGAATGGCGCGCAGTTTTTACGGGCTGACGATCGCTGTCCTGATTGGCTTTGTCGCCTATATCGGTCGCGGCGTATTGATACCGCTCGTGGTCGCCGGGTTTCTTTGCTTCCTGATTTATACGCTTAAGGAAAATGTCCGCCGCGCGCCATTTGTCGGGAAATACATTCCGAACTGGTGCGGCTTTCTAATCGCCTTTGCGCTCATCGGCGCGCTCGCAGTGCTGTTCGTTGAAATAATCAGGTCCAATGTGGAGACATTGCTGGAAGAGTGGCCGAGTTACGAAACGCGCCTCAGCGCAATATTGCAAAATGGCCTCGCGTTCTTTCGGTCTATCGATTTTCTGCCGCGCGAACTGATCGGCGGCGTAGAACAGTTGCAGCAATCCGCCATCGATCTGATCCGCCCGGTCCTGGCTCAAGCGGCAGGCAGCCTTGGCGGCCTTACATCCAATTTTCTCACCTTCATCACTATTTTTCTGTATCTCGTCTTTATACTGATTGAGCGTGGTCGGATCTTCAAAAAGATTAATCTACTCGGAGCCGATGCGCGCGAGCGCCGCGTCATCAACGAAACCCTCGGCGATATCGCCGCCATGGTCAGGCAGTATATTACCGTCAAAACCATGAGCAACCTGATTACCGCCGGCGTCAGCTATGCGATCATGCTCATCATTGGCATTCAGTTTGCGGGCTTCTGGGCGCTTTTGATCTTTGTATTGAATTACATCCCAATCTTTGGCGCCGCCTCGGCAATCATGCTGCCCGTCATGCTGGCGCTTGTGCAACCTGACGGCGGCGGCCTACGGCTTTCCGTCATCACGCTTGTCAGCCTTATCGGCGCCGAACAGGTAATGAGTAATGGCATCGAACCGCGTATTGTCGGGCGCTCATTAAATTTGAGCCCGCTCGTTATTTTGTTTTCCTTAAGCGTCTGGGGAACGCTCTGGGGCTTTGCCGGGCTCCTCCTCAGCGTGCCTATCACGGTGACGGTGATGATCATCATGACGCAGTTTAAGTCCACAAGGCCAATTGCGATCATGCTGTCTGATGACGGAAAGATATCCGACATCAAGCACCCTGCTTGACCGATAAAGCGCGTGCAGCGGCTATTTCGTTTCGTTTAAAATCTCTTTGATGATTTCTGCGATCGCGCGCGCTTCTTCGCCACGTCCGGAGCCTTTGCGCCAAGCGACCCCGATTTTCCGCGATGGCGCCGGCTTCTCGAAAGGCACGGCGACGAGGCCGGCCGCATCCGCCAGCCCTTCTTTAACCGCCATATCGGGCAATAGCGTCGCGCCAAGACCGGAGCGGGCCATCTGCGCTAAGGTAAACAGGCTCGTACCATCGAAACTCGCATTATTGCCGCGTTCAGAAATTTCGCAGGCGTCAAGAGCGTGCTCGCGCAGACAGTGCCCGTCTTCCAGCAGCAAAAGCTCGCAATCCTTGAGATCTTCTTTTGCAAGCTTGCGGCGTTTTGCGAAGCGATGATCGGCGTTACATGCAAACCAAAATGGATCGTCGCCAATCTCAACGATCTCCGCCCCCGGCAAATCATACGGTAGCGCCAGAAGCGCGGCATCAATCAGGCCCGCCGCAAGCCTTTCCGCAAGCGCCGCCGTCAAATCCTCACGCAGGAACAGTTCGAGCTTGGGATAGGCTTCGTGAAGACGCATGGCCGCGCGCGGCAGAATAAACGGGGCGACAGTCGGGATAACGCCAAGATGAAACGCCCCCTCAAGAGGGCGGCGTCCGCTGGCGGCGCGCGCCAGATCCTCCGTACCGGCGAGGATCGCCGGCGCGCGCGCGGCGACTTCCTCGCCAGCCGGCGTTAGCGCGAAAGCGCGGGTGGACCGGTCCACAAGCTGTTGATCCAGGAGCGTTTCCATCTCCTTGATCGCCGAAGACAAGGTCGACTGAGAGACAAGACACTCCTCGGCCGCCTTCGAAAACGAGGCGCGGCGCACCAGCGCCATGAAAAACTGCAATTGCCTTAAAGTCGGCAGGGGCGTCATGGAATGCCTTTCTGGTGACGCAACAATAATCGAGATATTCGATATAATATTATTGTACAATCTATTCGTTTAATTTTCAAAGCTGCTTACTTCTGGATTTTGCATGAACGGCGACAAAAAGCGGCGGGCGCGAAAACTGGCGGAGCATCACCGTCGATATGGCTGCTTGCGGCACAGCCTCGCGATTTTCGGCGAAGAAAAGCGCTTGTCTATCGTGCTGTTTTTCATCGTTGTGCGAAAGCCGCCAACGCCCCCTAGCAACACTGGCGCTCTGCTGCGTTGGCGCCTATGATGGGCGCTGGTTTTTTGATGAGGTCTCAGACGATGTCTATGGGTTCGAATAAACTGAAATTGATGCTTGGCGTGACCGCTTGTGCGACGGCGCTTTCCTTTTCCACCGGCGCCAGCGCCCAAGCCAATCCCATCGACCATTGTCGGGAAACCTCGGACAGCAAAAAAGAGCGCATTGCTTGCCTTGAAGCAGCCATCACAGGCCTGATGAGCACCGGCCAGCCTGTTGCCGCGGCGGAAACGCCAGCTGTTGACGAGGAAGAAGAAACCCGCCTCGCTGAAGCCGAGCAGGCAGCGGCAGATGCGCCTGCCGGCATTGGCGCAGAGCAGGTGCGCGCCAAACAGGAAAATGAATCCAAGGAAGGGCGCAAAAAACGCAAAAAAAGGATCAAGGCAGAGACGCTTGAAGCGACGCTTGTGGATTTTGCACGCACGGCGACGGGCCGCTTGATCCTTGTTCTGGATAATGGCCAGGTCTGGTCGCAACGCTCAAGCGACCGCCAAAAAGTCCGGCTCAGAGATGGTGATACGCCGGCGGTTACGGTCCGTCGCGGGGTCATGTCCGGTTATCGAATGGAGCTTTCCAAGCCGAATGTGACAATCGTTGTTGAGCGGCTCAAATAAAGTTTCACAGCAACAAGTGCTCTGCAACAAACGCCACAGGGTAGCGATTAAAAAAAGCCAAGCAATAAATTGCTTGGCTTTTCCATTATTTATATCAGTGAGCGGGTTTCTTAGAAGGCGCCCGTCAAGCTGATGAAGAACGACCGGCCAATCTGGTCATAGCCGGAGGAGGTCACCCGACCGCCGCGGTTAGAACCAAGGCCTGCGCTAATCAACGGAGGTTGTTTGTCAAAAACATTATTGACGCCACCGGTGATCGCCACGTTGTTCACCCGATAAGTTAACGACGCATCTTGGTAAAGACGGCTAGCCGCGTCACAAACCAGGAATACCTCCGGGCTTCCAGGGAAGTTTGTCGAGATCGCTGGCACACCGGTTGGACCTGCGCACTGGAAATCGACATTCGAAAGCGCATCTTGGCTTGGCCCGGTGCCAGACTGCCAGCGCGTATCGAACACGGCTTCCCACTGACCAGACGACAATACGAAGGTCGACTGTAGTCGCGTCTTCGGATTCCCAAAATCGCCACGAAGGTCATCGACCGGATCATCGGAAAAAATCACTTCGGTGCGTTTTGTCTGTAACGTTAGTGCACCATTCCAGATCACATCCAACGGCGCATCTCCGATAATACCGTCGAAACTGGTGTTTATCCGAGTGTTAATATCAACGCCTTGCGACCGTTCAACACCAACATTGACGAACGAAGCGTCAATGAAGTTGATGAAGTTGAACGTCGGATCAGGGTTAGCGCCACGTGTCAGCCGTGAACAAAGATCACTGGAAAGCCCGGTTGAGTCAAAGCACCGTGTTAGCAGTGTTTCCGGAGAGAGTGACCGGATGTTGTCTTCAACCCTGATGTCAAAGAAGCTTACAGCAATTGCCAAGTCAAAGGCGTCGCTAACGGGCGGCTGCAACTGCAACGTCGCGGTATAGGCTCGCGATGTCTCAGGCAGCAGGTCGCCCGCGTTGCCGCCAACGGTTACCGGAATTGTAATCGTTGCATTGATGCCAAGCTGGGTAGGATCGGCGCCATTGGCGATACAATTGCTAATAACCGTTGCCGACCGTGTGTCATTAGCCGGCACGAAGACGCCACCAACATTGGCCGCTGCAGGTATCGTACAAGGGTCATTCCGACTGGATGTTCCCTGTTGCTGCGGCGCGAGGAATTGTTCCCGCAGGTTAGGCGCACGGAAAGAGGTCCCATACGATCCCGAGAGCGTCATCCAGTCATTAAAGCCAACCGTCGTACGCGCACGATAGGTAATTTCGTCGCCGAAGTTTGATTCGTTCGTATACCGAACCGCACCCTCAACAACCCAGGATTGGATGAAATCACCGTCAGAGATGATGGGAGCGACGAATTCACCGTAGATATCCCAAATGCTTCGCGAACCACGCGTCGGCTCTTCCGTTAGCGGGTTTTCAGCAGCATTGTCGCCGGCGGAGCTCAAGAAGTCCGTCGCCGAATCAATTCTGTCGCGGCGCCATTCGCCGCCAAACGCCGTCGAAACGGCGCCAGCAGGAAGCTCAAATAAATCTCCGCTGACATACCCGCCAAACAAAATCTGCTCGACGACCGTCCGGTTGGTTCGTTGGCCAATTAGGAAACGCCGCTCTGCATCTGTAAATGCGCCGTCTCCATTAGAACCACCGGTGTAGATATCATCAGCGAAGAAATTAATCGGAACACAGCCCTGACCGGTGATGAAACCAAAATCATTATTCGCTGCCGGCACGCCGCAAATCGGATTGCCCGATGAATCCAACCGCAACGAATTCAACGCAAGGTTCAAATTCGTTTCATTCATTAACGGCTGTGAGGCAAAGCCAATACTGCGATCATAGGTAAAGAATGTTTCATAGGTCCAGTCGCCATCACTGTTGGCAAAAAGATCGCCGCGAAGCCCGCCGACGAAACGATATTGCGAGAGTTCAACTAGACGATCCTGCCGCAAATCGCTCAGCGTCAAGATCGGGTTAACATTCCCCGGGAACGGATTGAGAGGGTTGTCTACAAGAATCGGCGCACCGGTTCCATCAACGATAATGTTGCCGTTCGCGTCTTCTTGCGGAATCAACCCCGGAATAGTTGGGAAGATCTGCTCGCCCGGCCCCCTAGCGTCGGATAGCCGATTAAAGAAGTAGGTTTCGAAGAACACCTCGTGCTCTCCCTCAAACGCATCGAATTCAAAACCGCCAAGAGCAACCGCCGAAATACGCCGCAGTGGTTGGAGGAGGTCTGAGTTCAGGCGTTCTTCTTCGTCGCTATAAAACGGGATAGCCGTAAAGCGGCAGCGTTGGTCTGCACGTTCGCAGGAACCGTCTTCTTCAAATTCCTCCGGAAGCAGAAAGGCCGAACCAAAATTAGCGATGCCAAGATCGGAATCCGCTGCCGACAAGCCGGGGATATAATACGTGAAAATATCACCGCCTGGAATGGTGAGAGATCCGTCAACAACGCCAAGCACGTTATCAAAGAAACCGCCCCGACATTCCGTTAATCGTTGGCCGGTCGCAGCAACATCAACAAGCGATCGGCGGCAGTCGATACGATCACCCAGCAGGATACGATCCTGTTTGTTATATTCACCACCAATAACAATATGACTTCTATCGCCTTGTGCGCCAAGCAGGAAAGAAAACTGCTTAGACAAGCCGCCACTTGCTTCAGGAATGTCAAAGCTGGTCGAAAGTTCAAGCCCTTCGAAATCATCGCGCAGAATTAGGTTAACAACACCTGCAACCGCATCGGCGCCGTAAATAGCTGAGGCGCCCTCTGTGATAACTTCAATATTTTTAACTAAGCTAAGCGGCAGAAGGTTGATATCGGGCTGCGCTGGCGCGCCGCGAACACCGGCAGATCCAAGTCGCCTGCCATTTACAAGAACGAGAGTCCGCTCGGGGTCAAGGCCACGCAAGCCAATATTCGCCGATCCGACGCCACCCGTCGGAGGCGCTTCTGTCGCGTTTGAATTGCCTGCGTTGGTATTTAAGGTGCCATCGATTTGCTGGCCGTTTACAACAGTAGAACGCTGCAAGAGCTCAGTAATAGAGGTAACGCCGATCTGCCGCGCTGCCTCGGTGTCATATGTTTGCAATGGCGCAGCACTGGTAAACTCATCCCGCGCAACACGTGATCCAGTAACGATGATGCGATCTTCTTCGGCCGCCGCAACAGTGGCGGCGTCGTCGACCTCATCAACCGGTTGCGCGAAGGCCGGCCCGGAAAACATTCCGAAACCAGCAACAGCAAGCGCTCCGGTCAAGACCGTAGAGCGCAATAGACTTTTATCCAAAATAGATTTTTTCATTGATATCCCTCCGATTAGATTTGGAGGCATATAGAATCAGCACGCGCATAAGGCGCCAGTCCATGATGGACTTACTCATTAACATCCCTCCGGTGTGCACGCGCCGCTAAGCCGACATCCCCAACCGCCGGCGCCTGTTGTGCACTGCACGTAAAAGCAAACCGAAAATTGGCAGACTATGTCAGCGGAACGACCCGCACCTAGTTAGAGGCTAGCGGCGACATTCGAGCAGCGTCAACGTGGTTAACACGCACTTCATCGCATGCAGTTGTATCTGTGCCATATTAGCAACACGAGACAGCGTATTGTTAAGAATTGGGAAAGGGGTTTTAATAATTTGTAAACATGGAATTGTTTCGCAGCGCACAAAAGCGACTGGTTTGGTTAAATCATTCACCTTTGTTTTTGACTTTGGAGCATTTGTTCTTGTTCGAGATAGTTGTTAATCCCTAGCGCTATCTTTCGATGGGGCTGTGATGACACAATATAGCGTCGAGCGTATTGCTTTTGGGAGAGCGCTCTCAATGGGCGTTCGCCGCTATCCTGGCGGGAACAAAACACCTGTCCTGTGCATTCCCGGGTTGACCCGCAATGCCGGCGATTTTGAAGATCTCGCCCCTAAAATCACGCAGACCGGGCGTGATGTTATTGCCGTCGACCTGCGCGGACGCGGGCGTTCTGACCACGATCCGGATTATCTCAATTATCACCCGACGACCTATCGCGACGATGTGCTCGCGGTGCTGGATGAGATTGGAGTCAGCCAAGCGGTTTTTGTCGGCACCTCGCTCGGCGGTATTGTGACGATGCTTACCCACCGTCACGCGCCGCACCGGGTTAAAGCCGCGGTCCTCAACGATGTCGGGCCGGATCTCGCGCCGGAAGGCGTCGCTCGGATCGCTGGCTATGTCGGGGCGAACGCAGGCCCGGCAGCGTCGCTTGAGGAAGCCGCGGCGCGCATCAGGGCGATCAATGAGGTTGCCTTCCCTGATGCCAGCGACGCTGATTGGCTGGTCTTCGCCCGGCGCACGTTTCGCGAGATCAGCGACGGCCAATGGGTGCTCGATTACGATCCCAATATCGCCCGCGCGCTTATGGAGCACGGCCCGGCGCCGGATCTCTGGCCGGCCTTTGAAACCCTGAAGACGGCGCCAACCCTCGTCATTCGCGGCGGGATAAGCGATTTGCTGTCATTGGAAATCGTCGAAAAAATGCGCGGGGTTCATCCGGCTTTCGACTATACGGAAGTCCCGCGTGTCGGCCATGCGCCCATGATGACCGAGCCTGCCGCCTGGTCGGCGCTCGAAAAATTTCTCGTAGAGATCGACTAGTTTTTAAAACGCCCGGTTATTGGGCGGGCGTTTTCACCCATCGGCGCGGGTCGTCATTCCAAGTCAGCAATTTTATTTCCCAACGGCCCTCATCACGCTGAGCGATCGTGACATAGTTTCCTTCAGGAATCTCTGTTCGTTCGCCTTCATAGATCCAGGTCAGCTCAAACCGGCCGCGCACAATCGCAATATCGCCATGCACGGCGACAGAAGCAGGCTTGTGGTTGAAAAGCGGAACCAGCGTCGGCGAGCCTCCTTTTGGAAACCAGAAATCGCGCAATGCTTCGCGCCCCTCTATCGGAGCGTCGCCATGATGGGGAATAACCACCACGCCTTCAGCGAAGAGCCCCATGACGCCGTCTTCATCGCCGTTTTTCCAGTTGTTGGCGTAGGCCTGATCCAGCGCCAGGACCGCTTTCACATCCTCGATCTCGCCAGCAACCGCCGCCCCGCAAAGCAGGTTCAGCAATACCGCGCTCGCCGAAAAAACCGCGACAATGACCTTCACTTTCATGCTCCAATAAGCTGCGTAGGCTGCAGACTATAACCAAAGCGCGTTCTCAACCAATGGGCGGCGTTAAATCCGAAAGCCCGTGTATCCCGCATTCGGTTTTCGCCGCACCGCGCCAGCGCCCGGCCCGGATATCCTCACCGTCGGCGACAGGATGGGTGCACGGCCAGCAGCCGATCGACGGATAGCCCTGCGCGACCAGCGGGTGCGCCGGCAGATCATTCGCCGCTGCATAGGCGGCAACGTCATCTTTCGACCAATGAATCAACGGATTGACTTTGATATGCGCGGGCGCGGCTTCAAACGCCGGCAGATTAATGCGGCCCACGCCGTGAAACTGCTTTCGCCCCGTTATCCAGGCGTCAAAACCGTCAAGGGCGCCGGCAAGCGGCTTCACCTTGCGAAGCGTGCAGCAAGCGTCTGCATCGCGCTTCCACAAATCTCCGTCGGGATCGCTCGCTTCAACCTCTTCTGTCTGCGGACGAATGTCCCGGACATCGGTGAGGCCGAGCCTATTCGCGAGCTTGTTGCGATAGCTGAGCGTTTGCGCGAAATGCTTGCCGGTCTCAAGAAAGATCACCGGTACGGATTTGTCGATTTCCGCAACAAGATGCACGAGCGCGGCTGATTCAGCGCCAAATGACGACACCAGCGCAATTCGGCCCGGAAATTCGGTTTCAATCGCGTGACGCAAAATCTCCTGCGCGTCAGAACAGGAATATTGCATCGCCAGACGGCGCGCGCGCAGTTCCAGTTCTGTTTCTTCGCCCGCCTTCGCCGGCGCCAATGAGGCCGCGCTAATGGTCATGTCAAAAGGATCCGATCCGTTACGCAGCCGCGGCGCGATCGAGGCGCCGGCGCCAGACCGGCTCGATGCGGTCGGCGGCGGTCTGATAGGCGAAGGTAAATTCTGCGAGCGCTGCCGTTGCACCGATTGTGTCTTCGCCCGCAAATTCAAACGCGGTGAAGCCGCAGCGCGCCATGAACATGATCTGATCGCGCAGGACCTCGCCGCGAGCTCTGATCTCGCCGGCAAAGCCGAACCGCTCGCGCAAAAGCCGCGCCTGGGAATAAGCGCGCCCGTCCTTGAAGGTCGGAAACTCCAGTATGATCACGCTAAAGCCGCTGAGATCGCCCGCGACATCCTCAAGGCGCGCATCGTTAGAGGCAATAAGCGCCGTCGCTTCCGCATGCGCCTGTGGGTTATCGCGCCAATCATCGAGCGCCACTTCTTGTATAGGCTCTTCCAGCGCGGGGGCGAGTTCTGATCCGGAAAACTTAAGCAGCGGCATAAAGCGCCTCCTTGAATGGGTCAGCGCCAAGGCGCCGGTAAGTATCGAGAAATCGTTCATTGTCCTGACGGTTCCCGCGATAAAAATGAACAAGCTTTTCTACCGCATCGACCGCATCGCCGGATGACAGGCCGCGCCCTACGATCTCGCCGATGGAGGCGTCTTCCGCGCCGGACCCGCCGAGGGTGATCTGGTAGAATTCCTCGCCCTTCTTATCGACGCCGAGAATGCCGATATGACCGACATGGTGATGGCCGCAGGCGTTGATGCAGCCGGAAATTTTGATTTTTAGCTCGCCAATTTCTTCCTGCCCGCCAAGATCGGCAAAGCGCTCCGAAATGCGTTGCGCGATGGGGATGGAACGGGTGTTGGCGAGAGTGCAGTAGTCCAGCCCCGGGCAGGCGATAATATCGCTGACCAGGCCGATATTCGGCGTCGCCAGCTCTTGCGCCTCGAGCGCTTTCCACACCGCATAAAGGTCATCTTTCTTTACATGTGGCAGCACGAGATTTTGCTCGTGCGTGGCGCGAATTTCATCGAGCGAATATTCCTCCGCAAGATCAGCGACCGCCTCCATCTGCACATCGGAAATATCGCCTGGAATGCCGCCGATGGGTTTGAGAGAAACATTGACGATCGCATAGCCGGGCGTTTTGTGCTGGACAGTGCTCATGCGCAGCCAGCGGGCGAAAACCGGATCTGCTTTTCGCTTTTCCTCCAGCGCAGCACTTTCTTCTGGTCGTTTTTCAAAAGCGGGCGCCGCGAAATAGGCGCGAATGCGTTCGATTTCCTCCGAGGGGAGATCAATTTCCGATTTTCGGATCGCCGCCCATTCCGCCTCAACCAGATCGGCGAATTTTGTCGCGCCTTCGGCGTTCACCAGGATTTTGATGCGCGCTTTGTAAAGATTATCGCGGCGGCCTTCGAGATTATAAACGCGCAGCACAGCTTCCAGATAGGACAGCAAGTGCTTCTTCGGCAAAAACTCCCGGATTGTGTGGCCGATATAGGGCGTGCGCCCCAGCCCGCCGCCGACAATTACTTCAAACCCGGCTTCGCCGGCGTCGTTCTTATGAAGGCGCAGGCCAATATCATGGACCCTGACCGCCGCGCGGTCGTTATCCGCGGCGGTCACCGCAATTTTAAACTTGCGCGGCAAAAACGTGAACTCCGGATGAAAGGTCGACCACTGACGAATAACCTCGCACCAGATGCGCGGGTCTTCGATCTCATCGGCCGCCGCGCCCGCATATTGATCTGACGTTACATTGCGGATGCAGTTGCCCGAAGTCTGTATGGCGTGCATTTCAACTTCGGCGAGATCATCGAGAATATCCGGCACGTCCACAAGCGCCGGCCAGTTATATTGGATATTCTGGCGCGTCGTGAAATGGCCGTAGCCCTTGTCGTATTTGCGCGCGACATGCGCCAGTTTCCTCATTTGGCGCGAGGAGAGCGTACCGTAAGGAACAGCAACCCGCAGCATATAGGCGTGGAGTTGCAGATAGAGCCCGTTCATCAGCCGCAGGGGCTTGAACTCTTCTTCCGACAACTCGCCGGAGAGGCGGCGCGCCACCTGCCCTCGAAATTGCGATACGCGCTCCGCAACCAGCGTCGCGTCAAATTCGTCGTAACGATACATCAGGTGGTCTCCGCAACCGGTTCAAGCCGGAGATCTTTTTCAACCCGCGCAATCCACGCGCGCACAGCTGGAAAGTCAGAAAGGTCAAAGCCGCCTTCATGGGCAACGCGGGTGTAGGCGACGACCGCGATATCGGCGAGGGTCAGTCTATCGCCGGCAAGATAGTCCGCCTCCTGAAGAGCGTCTTCCATGAGCCCAAGGGCGGCGTTGCCCCGCGGGATCCACTCAGCATCAATCTGTGAATCATCGTGACCGAGGTAAGCCTTGCGATAGCGCCGCCCGGCAATATAGGGCTCGTGGGAATTTTGCTCCCAGAACAACCATTTGAAGGCGCGCCCGCGATCATAAGGGTCGCTCGGCAATAAATCGCCATTGTGTGCCTCAACCAGATAAACCATGATCGCATTCGACTGGGTGAGGACGCGGCCATCAGCGAGAACCGCTGTCGGGACCTGCCCGAACGGATTAATCGCGAGAAATTCGTCCGTTCGCGTTTCACCCTTTCGGATATCGAGGGATATCCATTCATAATCTAGCCCAAGATAGTCAGCGGTCCATTTTGTCTTGAGGCAATTGCCGCTGATCGGGTCGCCATAGATTTTAAGTTTGCCGGTCATGCGCAACACTCCGCCTGGATACCGAGGTCGCCGCGAACCGTGGGCCCCGCGCCGCGGATCGATTCGCGTATAACGGCGCGTCCCGCTGGCGCGCCATCCGCGCTGACGTCGATTATGTACGCATCGGTGATTTCCCGTACCCGCGACTGCGCCGCGGTGAGAACCGGCGCGACATCGTCGTCATCGAACCGGGCCGCCTCATTTCGTTGCAGCGTCCACTGATCATTGTCGGCGAGATAAACAACCGACCCGTTGGTGAGAAGATTTCCCGTAATCGCTTTCATGCGACCCTCCTTTGCTCTCCAATAATTTCATGCAGCGTTTCGCCATCCGCGCGCGCCGCTGCTTCGCCAATAACAAGAAGCGCGGGGCCTTTAATGCCGCCCTCCTCGATAAGCGCGCCAAGCTCGGCCAAAGCTCCTTTGACAACAACCTGATTGACGCGCGCGCCATTTTCGATGACCGCAACCGGCGTCTCCGCGGCGCGCCCATGAGCTATCAGCTGCGCGGAAATTTTTGTCGCTTTCGTCACGCCCATATAAACGACAAGCGTATTTTTGAGTGCAGCGAGCGCGGCCCAGTCGAGATCGGGATCGGCGCCTTCTTTTGCGTGCCCGGTAACGAAGGTGACGGCCTGCGCATAGTCGCGATGGGTGAGCGCCATGCCGGCGGCGGCAGCGCACCCTGTTGCGGCGGTGACGCCAGGTGTAACGAAGGCGTGAACACCCGCGGCGCGCATGGCGTCCAGCTCTTCGCCGCCGCGGCCGAAGATAAACGGATCGCCGCCCTTCAGTCGCACCACATTCTTGCCCTCGCGAGCCAACGCAATCATGGTGTTTTCAATTTCCGTCTGCGGCACAGCGTGATCGGCCTTCGCCTTGCCGACATAAAGCCGGTCCGCATCGCGCCGCGCCAGCGACAGAATTTCATCGCTGACAAGGCGGTCATGTAAAATGACATCGGCATTTTGCAAAAGCCGCAACGCCTTGATGGTGAGAAGATCAGGGTCGCCCGGCCCGGCGCCGACAATGTGCACCACGCCGGTTCTTTGCTCTTTCTGCGGACGATTAATCGCTTCCATCATCGCTTCGTGCGCGGCTTGAGCGTCGCCCTTAAGCACTAAAGCGGCAATCGGGCCGTTGAAAAACGCTTCCCAGAACACGCGGCGATCCGCATCGTCGATATTGGCCTTGACGGCGCTGCGATAACGATCGGCGAAATCCGCGAGCGCGCCCGCATTCGTCGGCAACAGCGCCTC
>Ga0209633_10001718_pt1 | contig 22042 bp, 18 predicted proteins | sample Cruoilmetagenom1_FD_187290 | JGI IMG/M metagenome (GOLD analysis project Ga0209633, IMG submission 187290) | Oil polluted marine microbial communities from Coal Oil Point, Santa Barbara, California, USA - Sample 1 (SPAdes) (version 2) | ecosystem: Environmental > Aquatic > Marine > Oil seeps ... | reverse complement strand
ATTGCATTACCGGTGTTTGGTAATGTCACTTTAAGTCCCGATTCGGTACAACAAGAAAGTGCCTTTGCCGAAACTAAATTTCAACTTAACTATCAAAAAGCCGATTCAAACAGCTTTAATCGGTTTGCCACTGCTGGATTAACCCATAGGGATTATATTGATAATGGCGATTTTAATGTGTCTGATTTAGCCTTTCGTACCGGCTTTACTTACAATAAAAACAAAAACCAATATCAGTTAGTATTACGTGATCGTCCTGTATTATTAGGTGGACAGTATTACTCCAATACCATTGGGCTTGATGCTGCGCTTCGGCGGGGCTTAGGGCTAGGTTCTGTTTTTACTACATCACTCACTTTGGAAGATTACAGTCATAAAGTTGATTCTTTACGCGATAGAACGCGTGCCATTGTATCCGCTAAGTTGGATAAAAAAGCAGGCAGTAATATTCATCAATTCAGCGCATTTTATGGAGAAGAGTTTCCCGATGATGATGCGGGTGAACAATTCAGTCGCGACATGGCAGGTGTCGGTTATCGCATTGTGCGCAATTGGAATAAGAAGAATAAATCGTATTTGAAATTAGATTATCAACAAAATCAGCACCAAGCACCGTATCCGATTTATCCTGATGCAAGAAAAGATGATCGAATCTCTGTGAAAATAGGACATGAAAGAAAACTAAATAAAAATTTAAATTTATTTTTGGGTGTTCAATACACCGATAATGACAGCAACCAAACGCTTTACGATGTGACACGAACAGAAGCAAAAGTGGGTATTCGCTATGAATGGGACTGATACTGATACGGAAAGCATTAATATGAACAGCACAATAATTCATCTTCCGGTTTTCACTAAAAAAATCTCCCAACTAGTGTTGATGATTCTTTGTGTGTTGGGATTGAGTGCTTTAAACAGTACACCATTACATGCAGCAGAAGCAGGCAAAGCCTTATTAACGATTGGTACGGTATTTAGTCAGCGGGCATCCAATAAAGTCACTTTAAAAAGACGATCGTCAGTATTGGAGCAAGACACTGTGAATGTCGGTAGTGGCAGTCGTGCTCAGTTAAGAATGATTGATTCTGCCTTAGTTTCTTTAAAAGAAAACTCAGTTTTACAAATTAAAAAATACCGATATCAACCAGGTGCACAGGGTAATTCAGCCTTTTTGGAATTATTATCCGGCGGCTTAAGAACCATTACGGGTGCAATCGGCAAAGATAATAAAAAAGCCTACGAATTACGCACGCCTTTAGCAACCATTGGTATTCGTGGTACGGATTATCAAGTAGAAATTGTACCCAATGGTATGTATGTGGCGGTATGGGATGGGGTGATTCACCTACGTTCTTTATTACGTAACGGTTGTAGCATGGAGCTAGGCAAAGCCCGTCGTTATTCGTTTATTTTTATTGATCGCTTTGGTCAGTGTAGAGGCATGGATAAAGCACCCGATGTATTTTCGTACCCTGCCGTAATTTTACCCGAGTTAACCACATTGCATAAAGCATTGACGGTTGATCAAAATAATCCTTCACAGAATGGCAAAGGTGCTGCGTCAGCATTAAATAGCGCTACTCCCACATTTAGTGTCGGTAATACTGTTTTGAATAATGCTAATTCCAGCGTTTCTGACTTTAAACAAAATATAGGCGGTTATCCTGTTAGCTGGGGATATTGGGGTGAAACAACACGTGATAGTATCAATGGTATAGCGAAAAATGTAGCGCAATCGACGGGTTCTGGTTTGCTTTGGACAACTTATGAATCCAGTTCTATTGATAGTGTATTAGCGCGCAGTGGAACAGCACAATACAATACTGTAGTGGATAGCTTGGTTAGTGGTTCGCAAGGTCCTGTAAGTAATTTGGCTATTCAAATGGATGTGAATTTTGACAGTGGTAACGTCACCAACGGGGCACTTTCTGCCAATACATCGAGAGATACATGGATTGGTGTATTTGATGGAAAAGTCCAAAATGGAGATTTGAGTTTACAATTAAATGGCGCCAGTGTGATTGATTCCAATCCTGCGACTGCAAGCCCTGCGCGAGATGCTAGTGGTTTTATTGATGGTGATTTTGTGGGTGATCAGGCACAAGGTGTAGTAGGCGCATTTGGTTTATCGGAAGATAATAACAATGCTAATCATGTAGAAGGGGTTTTTGTTGTAGAGTAGCGTTAAGGGGTTAGAGAGCCCTTAATCAGAATAGATAAAGTAAGGCTAATGAACAAAAATGGAAAATAAACCCCCTTATCTTTAAAATCGTCATTCCTGCCTTCGCAGGTATGACGAGAGTTAACTTGATGACTACTTTCTGTTAGGAGAAAAATGAGGCTGAAATTTTACGGTGTACGCGGTTCTATCTCATCCCCCGGATTAGATACCGTACGCTATGGTGGTAATACTTCCTGTGTATTTGTTGAAACGGATGATGGTTCGCTGATTGTGTTTGATGCAGGCACGGGCATCCGGAAATTGGGTGATGATTTAATGGCTCGTGATAATTTCTCAAGAATCAATACAGCGAATAATCCAGATGTTCATATCTTATTTAGCCATTACCATTGGGATCATATTCAAGGCTTTCCTTTTTTTAAACCTGCTTATCAATATCACCAAAAAATTCATTTAGTTGCCGCTCATTTAAAAGAAGAAGATGCACGTTCGGTGCTTGATCAAATGGTCGATCCACATTTCCCTGTGCCGGGTGATCAATTACATGCCGATGTCGATGTAATGAGCGTGGATAAGCAAGGTAAATTATATATTGGTGATGCGGTAATCAGTACCATACCTTTGAATCACCCCGGTGGAGGTTCAGCTTATCGGATTGATACACCTAGAGGCAGTATGGCGTACGTGACGGATAATGAACTAGAACCACCATCAACCCCACGCACGACAATAGCGCAATGGAAAGAATTTCTATCGGGAGTGGATTATCTCATTCACGATGCAATGTATTTAGATGAAGAACAGCAAGATCATCTTGGCTGGGGACATTCAATTTTGTCGCAAACCTTGAGATTGGCACGTGATGCAAAGGTAGCGAATGTGATTTTATTTCATCATGCACCTGAGCGTAGTGATGATCAACTCGATATGTTGTTATTTCAAAGTCAGGACTGGATGAAGAAACAAGGCTCAGAGTGTATTGTGAAGATGGCGAAAGAGGGCGATGAATATGAAATCTAAATCTGATTTTTGCCAGAGTAGCACTGAAAATTTAAAACATAAGCAATTAGGGGCTTCGTCATTCCTACGTAGGCAATAATCCATCTCTTAGAAGACACTAACGTTTGCCTACCTAAGTTATGACGATATATTGTATCAATGTATTTTGACTTACTAAGTTAGCCCATAAAAAGCCGGAAATAATAAAATAGATCCTAGTACCGCAACTTGTATTGCAATAAACGGCATAACGCCTTTGTAAATATCGGTGGTTTTAACTTCCGCTGGTGCAACGCCTTTTAAATAAAACAGACTGAATCCAAAAGGTGGTGTTAAAAAAGAGGTTTGTAAATTCATCGCAATTAAAATCGCAAACCATAACAAAGGAATACCCAATGCTTCGGCAATCGGTAATAAAATCGGTACAACTATAAATGCAATTTCTACAAAATCTATAAAGAAACCAAGTACTAAAATAAACAGCATAGAAAAAATTAGAAAGCCCCATTTCTCACCGGGTAGTTGTAGTAAATATTCTTCGACAATGGCATCGCCACCGGTATATACAAATGCCATCGAAAAGGCGGTTGCGCCTAATAAAATTGCAAACACCATCGAGGTGATTTTAACGGTTTCTTGGGCACTATCAAATAATGATTTGAATGAAAATTTACCATAAACAAGCGCTAATATAATCGCTCCGACACAACCTAAGGCAGATGACTCTGTTGGTGTAGCGATACCTTTGAAGATAGAACCCAATACCACGATGATGAGCAATAACGGTGGTAAAATATTTTTCAGCGCGTTGATATATTGTTGCTTTTTTGTGTGGTCACTTTCATCTAATGGAATAGCAGGCGCGCTATCCTTTTTCAAAAATGAATAAGCCAGTACATACACAATATATGCACCTACTAAAATCAACCCTGGCATCACGGCGGCTTTAAAAAGATCCCCGACTGGAATACCGAGAACATCGCCTAATATAATCAAAATAATAGAGGGCGGAATAATTTGTCCAAGTGTTCCAGAGGCGCAAATAACGCCACAGCTTAAAGATTTGTTGTATTTGTACTTGAGCATGACCGGTAATGAGATTACGCCCATTGCAACAACACTTGCACCAACAACCCCTGTCGATGCTGCCAACAATGTACCAACGATAATGGTCGAGATTGCAACACCACCTGCTACCTTGCCAAATAACTGCCCCATTGATTCTAATAGTTGTTCGGCAAGTTTGGTTTTTTGTAACATGATGCCCATGAAAATGAATAGTGGAACTGCCATTAACGTGCTGTTTTCCATAATACTCATGATGCGATAAGGCATGAAAGCAAACATTTCAGGATCGGCGATTAGCCCAAAAATCAATGCAATACCACCAAAGGTAAAGGCAACAGGAAAACCATAAAGCAACATTAATAATGCTACGGCAAACATGATTAAGCCGATCATAAAGCTGCATCCTCGGCTGAATCACAATCATCTACGTTACTGTTGTTGTTAAAAGCACAGTCCCAACTTCTCAACATAAAACCAATACTGCTGATCAGTACAAAAATCATCGAAACAGAAATCATGGATTTAATAATCCAACGATGCGGTAAACCACCTGGGTCACCACTTTTTTCGCCCAAGGAATAGGCTTCTTGCGCAAAATTAATGCCGTAATAGGCGATCAATGCACAGAACGGTATAAGGAAGATTAGCGTGCCACTAATATCAATAAATGCTTGTTTTTTTGGACTTAAACGCTCGTAGATAAGATCAACACGGACATGCGCATTTTTACTGAGAGTGTACGAAATGCCTAATAGAAAGATACTTGCATATAAATGCCATTCCATTTCTTGCATACCAATCGAAACGTCATGAAATAGATACCGCATGATGACATCATAAAATACGTTTGCGATGAGAAGTAATAGGAGCAGGGCAGCTATTTTGCCGATAATGTTGGAAAAAGTTTGAAAGGCGTATTCAAGTTTTTTCATGGCAGTGGTAACTCAGCAAATCTGTTGAGTAGTTTATAATACTCTGGCTTATTTGAAATGCTGTTATGCCCAGAATTTTTGATGATTTCAACGTGCGCTTGTGAAGTAGGAAACGCATTGATTAAACGATTGGAATGTTCTCGGGTGATCATTTGGTCGTGTCCGGCAATCAGGAATAATACCCTTGCTTTTATCGCACTAACTCTACTTAAAGAATCGTATTTATCTTTGAGTAATAGTGCCATGGGAAAAATAGGATAAGCCGATTGCGCAACGCTTTTTGCACTATCAAAAGGTGTAATCAGAGTGAGCTTTGTAACAGGGCGCTGTGAAGCAATATAACAGGCAACCCCACTACCAATGCTACGACCTATCACCGCAACAGATTTATACTTTGTTTTGATTCTATCGTACACCGTTAACGCATCGGAGAATAAGCCTTCTTCTGTGGCAGTACCTGCACTGCCACTGTAGCCACGGTATTTAACTAAGTAAACTGTTTGATTAGGAAAAGTACGCGAAAAATCATTTACGTTAAGATCGACAGCTTCCCCATTACCACCAAAATAGAGGATCGCGTTAGTTTTGCCTTTGTTGAGTACCGTTGTATTAATTGAATAGTTATCCTGTTGATTAGTAAAAGTTACTTGTTGAAATGGGTGATCAATAGCAGGAGGAGGGAAATAGATAAAATCTCGCTGTTTAATAAACAAAAACAACGCAAGCGCGCAATAAATCATTAACCCACCGAGTAAAGACAATTGCAGTATTTTCATGCTATTTTGATGATTAGACTTTTAATTCTGTGTTTTCCATGCCTTTCGTGGCAAAAATCATTTCAACGCTTCCAATGACTCATAATAACTTTGATCAGAAATCTTAGTCCAAGCACGTACTTTTTTAAGATAAGTCGCTTGTGATTCGATGATTTCTTTAGCGAGAGGATCAGCTTTTGCCATTGCTGCAATTAATTCATCATTGGCTGTTTTCATCGCTTGTAATACGACTTGTGGGAAGGTTTTAACTTTGATGTTGAGGTATTCAGTTTTCATTTTTGCCCAGTTTTCACTACTTTCGTGGTACGAATGTGCGAACATATCATAGGCGGCGGTTCGCATCGCGACACGTAAGATTTCTTTTATATCTTCTGGAAACTTATCCCATTTGCGTTTGTTGATCATAAACTGCAATTCAGAACCGGGTTCGTGCCAACCTGTATAGTAATAAGGTGCTACTTTATGAAAACCCATACGTAAATCCAAAGAAGGACCGACCCATTCCAACGCATCAATTGTGCCTTTTTCTAATGCGGTGAATAATTCGCCTGCGGGAATATTGGTGGGTTTTGCGCCAACCTTAGCAAGTACTTCACCGGCAAAACCAGGAATGCGCATTTTCAAACCTTTAAGATCATCAATACTATTGATTTCTTTTTTGAACCAGCCACCCATTTGGTTGCCAGTATTACCACCGGGAAAAGAAACAATATTGTGTGGCGCGTAGACTTTTTGCATCAGCTCAAAGCCACCGCCGTAATAGAACCATGCGTATTGCTCTGTGGCAGTCATGCCAAAGGGCATAGAGGTGAAAAATAGCGTATTGGGCACTTTTCCTTTCCAATAATATGAACCGGAATGCCCCATATCGTATTGACCAGATTTCACAAAGTCGAAAATACCAAAGGGTGATTTATGTTTGTTTTTAGAATCAATACGAATCTTGATTCGCCCATTTGACATTTTTTCAGCCATGTCTGCCATGTTTTGAATGGCTTCTCCAAAGATAGGAAAATCCGTTGGCCAGGTATGTGCGAGTTTTAGTTTGTATATTTTATCAGCGGCAATTGCATTGGTGCTAGCTACAAAAAATAGTACAGAGAATAGAATTGATGTGAGCGTAAAAAGTCGTGTGTGTGAAAATTTAAACATTATGTAATCCTACTTATGAACTCCCCTCTTTGGCAAAGAGGGGCTGGGGAGATTTAAAGGTTTTGCTGTTATTCAAAACCATCTCGTATTCTGTTAATTTTTAAATCCCCCTTAATCCCCCTTTTTCTAAGGGGGAAGTTTATCAATAGCTATTGCATCAGGTTCTACGAAGCTAAGTTTAATAAATCTTAAGGCATCTCAAGGTCTTCATCGCCTTCGGCTTCTTTCTCTGGCGGCAATAATGATTCACGGGTGACACCCATCATTAATAGCGAGCTACTCGCAACATAGATCGAAGAATAAGTACCTATAATCACACCGACAATCATTGCCAAAGAAAAGCCATGGATGATTTCGCCACCAAAAAAGAACAAGGCAACCAATACCAATAAAGTAGTTAATGATGTAACGATAGTACGTGCCAATGTTTGATTGATGGAAATATTAATGGATTCATCCGCCGATGCTTTGCGTAATTGCAAGAAGTTCTCTCGCACACGGTCGAAGACAACGATGGTATCGTTGAGTGAATAACCAATAATGGCGAGTATTGCTGCGAGAATGGTTAAGTTAAACTCTAATTGGGTAATCGAAAAGAAACCAACGGTAAGTACCACGTCGTGTACTAAAGCAATGATAGCACCGACTGAAAAGCGAAATTCAAAACGCAAGGTTACGTAAACAAGGATGCCGGCCAGAGCAAACAACATGGCGATGCCACCATCATCACGTAATTCCTCTCCAATTTGAGGTCCTACAAATTCAACACGTCGTAGTAAAATATTGGAATTATCCGCTTTTAAAATAGTGAATATTTTGTCACCAATTCTTGCTATTTCATCTTTGGCACTTTTGGTTTCAAGCTGTTCTTTAGGGGGGGTGATACGAATCAGTACATCCTTTGCCGTCCCAAAATGTTGTACTTGAGCATCAAAGCCTGCCTTTGTTAACGCATTACGAATTGGCTCAACTTCGGTTGCTTCTGGGTAGCCAATTTCGATAACCGTACCCCCAGTGAAATCAACGCCCATGTTTAGGCCTTTAGTAAACAGTGCGCCCAGTGATACCACCATGAGGATGATGGATATAATCATTGCAGGCTTACGCATGCCCGTAAAATTAATCTGTTTTTGATTATTCATTTTTTATACCCCGCCTTTCCAGAATGGCTGTATTTGTAGTTTTGCAACCTTTTTGCCACCGTAGATTAAATTAATAATCGCTCGTGTTCCTAATATAGCTGTAAACATGGAAGACGCGATTCCAATTGCCAATGTCGTAGCAAAGCCTTGAATGGGACCTGTTCCCATACCAAACAGTACAATCGCCGCAATTAATGTGGTGATGTTAGCATCCGCAATGGTTGAAAATGCTTTTTCGTAACCGGAATGAATCGCCGCTTGCGATGTAAGTCCGTTGCGTAATTCTTCCTTAATACGCTCATATATGAGTACATTGGCATCGACAGCCATACCCACGGTAAGCACGATTCCGGCAATACCGGGAAGCGTTAGTGTTGCTTGGAAGATAGATAAGAAGGCGACAATTAATACTAGGTTTAAGGTCAATGCTAAATTGGCAACAAGACCAAACACACGGTAGTAAAACGCCATAAAGATCAATACTAAAATAAAGCCGATGATAACCGAGTTAAAACCAGCTTTGATGTTGTCCGCACCTAAGCTTGGACCGACGGTGCGTTCTTCTACAATGTAGACGGGAGCGGCAAGTGCGCCTGCTCGTAAATCTTCGGCAAGTCCGTGAGATTCTTGGGGTGAATCGAGCCCGGTAATTTGAAAACGTTTACTCAGGCGGTCTTGAATACGCGCCACATTAATGACTTCTTTTTTGGTGATACGTTTTTTATTAATTGTGCCATCATCATTTTTAGTGGTGATGTATTTATCTTCGATGTAAACCACAGCCATCAACTTTTGAATATTTTTACCGGTTACTCTAGCAAAACGTTTTGCACCTTTCGCATCCAAAGTAATATTCACCGAAGGCTGTTGGTTTTGATCAAAACCTGCCGCCGCATTGGTGATTGAATCACCACTTAAAATAACTTGGCGTTTTAATAAAATTGGACTGCCATTGCGTTCCGTAAATAACTTTGAACCAGAAGGAATACTACCAGTAGATTTGGCTTGAAACGGGTCATTACCTTCATCGACTAAACGAAATTCCAAGGTCGCTGTACCGCTGAGTTTTTCTTTAACAATACTTGGGTCTTGTACGCCGGGCAATTGCACCACAATACGTTCTAGGCCTTGCTGTTGAATAATCGGTTCGGTTAATCCGGTACTGTTTAACTTACGGCGTAAGGTGATTATATTTTGTTGTAAAATAAACTTCTTGGCGTTTTTGATATTTAGCGGTGTCAGTGTTGCTTTTAGTCCGAACCCTTTGTCAGAATCTTCATCTAAAAACTCAATGTCGTTGCGGTATTCACGTTTAAGTACGGTGCGTGCTTCATCACGTACAGCCGCTTCTTTAAAGACTACGACGAGATGATCAGATACGCGTTTTACGCCTTTGTAACGTAGTTTTTTATCACGTAAAAATGAGCGAAATTCTTCTTTATGACGATCCAGAGCTTTATCTATCGCTACCGTCATATCCACTTCCATTAAAAAGTGAACACCACCGCGCAAATCCAAACCTAATTTCATCGGCTGGGCATTGGCAGAATTTAACCATTCAGGTGTCGTAGGCGCGAGATTTAACGCAGTTTTATATTGATTCCCCAAACTTTTATTCATAGCAACTTGTGCGGCTAACTGCGCATCGGGGCTATCAAAATGGAATACTAAACTTTTACCTTTAGGATCGGTGTCGACTTTATTCGCCGGTATAGATTTTTCAGTTAGCGCTTTATTGACTTGTTCTACAATGGTGTTACCAACTGTTTGATTTTTATCTGTTGCAACAACTTGTACCGCAGGAACGGATGGATATAAGTTGGGAAATGCAAAGAGTAAGCCGATTAAAGTAACTACGACGAGGAGAATGTATTTCCATAAAGGATATCGGTTCATTTTATTATAGTCCGAGTGTTATTTAAAAAGAGGCATCGCCCGAATGCCTCTGTAAATATAATTTTAGTAATAAAGGTCTTAATAAATAATTAAGCGCTTTTCATTGTACCTTTAGGTAAAACTGTGCCGATTGAGTTGCGTTGAACTTTAATGGCACTATTGTCGGATACTTTTAGCTCGACAAAGTTTTCGCCAATATTCACGACTTTGCCTAAAATGCCACCCGATGTGACGATTTCATCACCTTTAGAAAGTGCATCAAGCATCGTTTTGTGTTCCTTTGCTTTTTTCTGCTGAGGACGAATAATCATGAAATACATGATTGCAAAGAAAATAAGAATCATAATCATCAGTTGAATACCGCCACCTTGAGGTGCTGCTTCGCCTGCTGCCATTGCATCTGATATAAAAAAGTTCATTGGTATCTCCCAAAATATGTATTACTCAATGTTTACTACTTTTCAGTTAAACAACAATGAGTGTGTAAAAAGAACGCGCTGTATTATGCCTTATCCCACGGAAAGTTAATAACTTGTTTTATATTATCTTTTCCTGTGATCGCCATTAATACCCGATCCAAGCCGATTGCAACACCTGCGCATTCGGGCAAACCGTTTTTTATAGCCTCTAAAAATAAAGTATCTTCGGGAACTGTTTTAATTTCCGTTTGTTTATTTAATTGTTGAGTCTTTTGACGTACATTATCTCTAATTTTGTTTTCTGATTTCAAAACCTGACAATTCCCATCATAATCAATGAGTTCTTGATAACCATTACCTAATTCTAAATCGCCAAAATACACTTCAAAACGCATTGCTATATTTTGATTGTTACTTGATAAATCTTTATCAAATTTACTTTTCCCAATCATCGCTAAGGCGGATTGTGTGACTGGATAATCAATTACAAAAGTAAGTTTGTCCGTTTTAAAGTCCGGTTCAATACAATGCGTGAGCAATAAATCGAGTAAATCTTGGATACTTAAATCATTCAAATAATCCAAATCAAAACCGCTGATGCTTGTATGCACGCAAGCCATTAATTTAGCGTGATTGATTGTATGGGGGTTGATGTTTAGTTTTTCAAGAAATAATTGTTGATAACTAACGATCAATGAAGGTTTATGAATGATTTTAGATAGAAGGCTAGATAATAAAAGATCGACTTCTTGTATGAGTTGCTGATAACTAAATCCCACACGATACCATTCGAGTAAGCTAAATTCGGGATTATGATTAGCTCCCAGTTCTGCTTGTCGCCAAACTTTTGCTATTTGATAAATATCGCCACTGCCGGAGGCAAGCAAGCGCTTCATTGGGTATTCGGGGGATGTATGTAAAAAACGAGGACAAGCATTATCGTTTGTTTGAAATGATTCTATATAAGGGTCGGTATTTGCAGCTTGAGATAAGGCAGGTGTTTCAACTTCTAATACATCACGCTCATAAAAAAACGCCCGAATGTCATGCAACATTTGGGCGCGTTGTTTGCGAACCTGATGATCTGTATTGGGTTTCCAATCAGGCACGCGAAATATATTCACCGGTACGTGTATCAATTTTAACGATTTCGCCTTCTTCTACAAATAGTGGTACCTTGATTTGTGCACCCGTATCGACGGTAGCAGGCTTAGTTGCGCCTTGTGCTGTATCACCTTTTACGCCGGGGTCACAGTCAGTAATTTCTAGTTCGATAAAATTGGGTGGGCTGATACTTAAAGGTGCGCCATTCCATAATGTAACAACGTATTTTTCTTGGGGTTTTAGCCATAATCTAACATCGGCAACCGCATTTTCATCAGCCGCATATTGATCAAAAGAAGTCGGTTCCATGAAGTGCCAAAACTCGCCATCTTCGTAGAGGTATTCCATATCGACCTCCATGACATCGGCGGCTTCCACTGAATCACCTGATTTCCATGTTTTATCTATGACACGACCTGTTTTAAGGTTACGAATCTTAACGCGACTAAATGCTTGCCCTTTACCGGGTTTTACAAATTCATTTTCAACAATCGTATAAGGGTCGCCATCCATAATAAACTTGAGACCACTTTTAAATTCGCTGGTATTATAACTCGCCATTAAGGCACTCCTCGGAAGTAATAGATAGGTTAGAGATAGATAGAAATTGGGTTTTCTAAAAAAGCGTATGATAACTGGAATTGAAATAAAACATAAGGACGAATCTTGGCAAAATGCAATGATTGATGCGATTCGAGATCCAGATGAATTATTGCGATTATTAAATTTAGATACGCAAACCTACCAGAAGCAGATTGTCTATCCTAAACACTTCAAACTATTGGCACCTTTATCGTTTATAAAAAAAATTAAAAAAGGCGACTGGAATGATCCTTTGCTACGGCAAATACTGCCAATTGCAGATGAGACACAACAAGTTAATGGTTTTATAAATGATCCTGTCGGCGATTTAAATTCTGAACAGTCTAACGGTGTATTGCAAAAATATCAGGGTCGGGTTTTATTGATTACTACTGGTGCTTGCGCTGTGCATTGCCGTTATTGTTTTCGTCGTCATTTCCCTTACGTGGAATCTGTTCCGGATAAAAAACACTGGCAACAAACACTGCAATACATTCAACAAGATGACACCCTACATGAGGTAATATTAAGTGGCGGTGATCCATTGATGTTGTCTGATCAACGTTTAGCGACCATGTGTGCTGATCTTGCGGCGATTCCGCATATTAAGACCTTACGTTTTCATACACGCTTACCCATCATTTTGCCGCAACGTTTAAATCAAGCATTTTTTGATTGGCTGGCGGATATTAAGTTACATAAAGTAATGGTGATTCATGCCAACCATGCTAATGAAATTGATGACGAAACGGGTAGAGCGCTTCAGCGTTTAACAGATGAAAATGTAACCGTATTGAATCAATCGGTATTATTGCAAGGTGTTAATGATGATGTTGAGTCATTGGTTGATTTAAGCCATCGTTTATTTGAATTTAAAGTGCTTCCGTACTACTTACATTTATTAGATAAAGTACAGGGTGCTGCACATTTTAATGTGGAAGAGAAACAGGCAATTATACTTATAAATGCGGTCAAACAACGATTGTCAGGTTATTTAGTGCCAAAACTGGTTAAGGAAGTTTCGGGCGAACGGTCTAAGCTGTCTCTCGAATAAAGTGAAAATAAATGCTATAATCGGCAAATAATAAGAATAAAAAATTAAGAAGTAACAATAATTAAAATAAGAAATAGGTTATCTCATGAGTGCCATATCCATGTTCAAAAAGAAAAATACGGATTCTAAAAAACTATCTTCACGTTTATCAGCCCAAGTTAATTTACGTACACCCTCTAAGGCGACTAAATGGGTGGGCCAATTACCGATCACGGATATGGGTGAAACAACCCGACAATTGTATGTGGGATTAGTCGGTTTAAATAAAGAACCTATTTCGCCACAAGCACGTATTGATGTGACAGAAATTCTTTTGCCTTATGTGAAAATGTCATTGGATAATTTGGGACGTCATTTTCAGAATCGTTCTTTTCCATTACCTGAAAGAAGCCAAAAAATATTTGAATTAAAGCAATCTATGCTGATGGAACTTGCTGGTTCTTATCAATTAGCTGCGTTAGATATGATTACCAAAGGGAGTTTATCGAATAAGAAAATACTGCTTTCTATTGGTCGTGCGATTAAATACATGAGCTTGGTACTAATGAATGGCTACGAAGTTTACGTTAAGCACCAAAAAAATATTTGGCATGATATTCATCATCTTTACTTACTATCGTGTGAACATAATATTCAACACAAAGAAATTCCTGATAATGGGGATGCCGATGGTGAAACGTTAAGTATTGAAGATTATTACAAACTGATTAATTTGATTGCACTTGCAGGTCCTAATGGTACGCGCCAAGGTGAAATTACACGTATCAGAGATTTCTACAAAAAATTCTTGAAAGAAATTCCGATTCTTGCGGATTCTAATCGCGTTAAAAGTAAATATGCTCATATCACGCTATTAAATAGTGATGAACCTGCGGCATTGATGCCTGTGAGTGAGATGGTTAACTCACCGACGAGTCGATTATTTGATTTATCGAAAGCAATCAATGCGCTCGATGAATTTGTTAGCGAGAGCGAAGAGTCTGAACTGGGTTTAAATGATAAATTACCCATGCTATCGCATAGTTTGGCAAAACGTTTGGTGTATGCCTTAACCACCATTCGTAATCGTCGTTTTAAACGTTTCCCGCGTGATGAAAATGCGACACTGGTGATTCGCATGAATGATGTGATTGAAATATTACGTGGTACGCAAGTTGATTCATTCGTTGATCAAATAAACGAAGATGTAGAAGATGATAATATCTATACTGAATTGAGTGCTTCAGAAGAAGTAGAAAGTCCTTGGTCTGAGGTTGAGGTTGATCACTTTGATGAAAAAGATGTTGCTATGCATACTTGGCATGTAGATAACAGCAGTACCGCAGGATACGGCTTAAGTCAGGTATCTAACGCATCGAGTACCGCTCGTGTTGGCGAAATGGTTGCAATTAAAGATCCAAAAGATAATCAAGAACTATGGCAAATCTCAGTAATTCGCTGGATGGATTCCATTAATAAAAAAGGGCTCTGTATGGGGCTTGAAGTGTTGTCTCAACATGGTATGACCATGGTGGCTGAATCAGTAGAGAACCGTGAAATGACCCAAGCGTTTCCTGTAGAAGGGCTATATCTACCTGAAATTGACGGCGCAAGAGATCATGCTAATATCATTTTTCCGGGTTTTATTTTCCGCGTGGATGATGTTGTAACGATTAACTTATCAGATAGACAAGAAAAAATAAAAATCACATCAATCGATGATACCTTGGGGTCATTTGCATATTGTAGCTTTGAAAAAATTGAAACTAATGATGAGCCTAAAGATGAAATTGAAGTATTTGAAGATGTATGGGAGTTTTTATAAAACCACATTATAGCTAATGTGCCTGATGGCATATTAGGTCACTACAAAAGTCTCTTTAAATAGTTGAAAACTAATTGTAAAGACCACTTTTCAACTGTTTTTTCATAGATTCTTCCATATATCCACTATCCTTATGCAGTAGTCGGATAAATAAGCGATATTAATATAAAATTTAAGTATTCTATCCTCGTATGAGGAAAGTGGAATTACATTGCTTAATGGTAGGGGCTGAATTTGGGGATTATCCTGGTTTAGCGAAAGTGTTGCGTCAATTCGATGCCCATACCTATTTCAATCACATTAGTAACAATAGCGTAGAACTAAAACAGGCCTTAAAGCGTTTGCAAGGTGCGAGTTTAGTGTTTGTACCAGAAACGCTTTTTTCAACGGAAAGTAATCAAAAACCTTCTCATTCTAATGCCAAAGATGCGTTACGCGCGTTTACAGATTTAATCTGGCAATATGCTTCCGATGCGATAGTCGTTGTGCTTGATAGAAAACCGAGCAAAGATACTTTTGCTACTTATTTAAATGATGTACAAATTAGCTGGCTTCATTATTCTGAAGCGTCTTTTGATGATGGTTACAATAATGATGATAGTCTTAATAAAGACTCCCATGACAATCAGGCGACCAGACTACAGTTACAGTTTTTAGCGCAAACTGCTTTGTTAAAATATGATTTCCGTTGTTGTAAACGTTTATTGGGAATATCTGAAAAACGAACAGAATGGTTAGTAGATTCTAGCACCATACCAGTTGCTTATATTTCTCACAATTTACATTTACATGCGAATAATGCGTATTTAAGTTTATTCGGAATTGATTCGATTAATGCATTGCGTTCAATGTCGGTAAAAGAATTTATTTCAAAGCAAGAACATGCTGCCTTTGATGATTTTATTCGCAGTCAAACGAAACAAAAACAACAATCCCAATCGTTGTTTTTACAGATGCAAAAGAAAGATAGCGCGCAATTTAGAGGCAATATTCGTGTGATCCCATCTGTATTTAGAGGTAAACGTTGCCAGCAGTTGTGGGTAAACGCATTAGCAATTCAAAAAAAGCCACAAACAGAGATGGAAAAATTGTGGGGTATTAGCGCGATGAATCAGAATGAAAATATAAAGGAAAATGAAGATAAGAATATCCCCAAAGACTTTTCAATTAAAGACTTGGTAGGTGAAGAAGAATCTCCCTTTAAGACGATTAGCCCCTCGCTTATTTTGAAAGGAATATTAGCGCGAAAGGAAACACAAATCGTAACGCATGCCTTATTAAATTTAAACAAGTCGAAAACGCATAATAAGCAACAGCTTAATCAACAAGGTAATCAACACTTTTTAGCATCATTAAAAGTACCCTATGCTCAACGTTATGCGGTGGATGATTTATTAACGAAAGCACCTTACGATGAGATTAAAGCACAACGTTCACTTTTTTGGGATAAAGTAAAATTAACACGCATTTTTCAGATCATCAATAAACGAAATACAAAGAATATTCGTTTATTGGTTCGTTTATCCGAAGCAACGATTAATGATAAGAATCAAATACTTTGGTTGCAAAAATGTATTGTTAAGCTCGGTGTAAAATCATCCATGATTATATTTATGCTTCCTTCCCGTTTGGGTGAATCATCACAAAAAGCCAGTGTCAAATTTATTAATATGTTTAAGTCTTATGGATGCCAATTTGCTCTGGATGATTTTTTTGTGAATTCTCAATCATTAAGTTTACTCAAGCATACCAAACCGCGAGCATTGCGTTTTTACCTTCCTTGGTTACAAGAAATAGAAGGAAATCAGGAACGAGAATTTGCATTGTCACGTTTAATTCGGCAAATGGAATCGAGAAATATTAGGATAATTGTGCCGTGTGGATTTAGTCAGGAAATGAATAGGCTATTCGTACTATCTGGAGCATCCTTTTGTCAGGAAAAAAGAAAAAATAGTGCTTAAAAATTGTACAATAGTCCTATATTTATAAGGATTACCTTTTGTATTTATGTGTTTGTTCTAATAATAAAAATTAACGTTCTAAATAATCTAAACCATATTTAAATATATCAAACTTGTCATGCACAAAAATAATAGTAATAACATAACGCTGTATTTGTTTGTATCTGAAGCATCAGTTTATGCTTGGCAATTTAAAATGGTAGAGCATTTGTTGACCCAACAAAAATCGCAAACAACAACTCAACAAACTATTACCGATATTTACTGGATTAATACGGGTGGTGTATCAAAAAAAGCAGGTTTATTTTTATCTCTTCTTTTTCGTATTGATGGTTTTTTATCACATTGTGCCTTATCGACTTTAGAGAATAAAAGTATTTTAGATTTCACGGCAGTGGATAGTATTCAAGTCAATGAGCTTTCTTTAGAAAAATATTCTAACGCGATAAAAGATGAGAGTGAAACGAGTGCGATTGTTTTAAATCTAAGTCAGGATGATCTTAACGATAGTATTGTAGAAGCGACACCATTATCTATTTTATCCATATTTATTGGTAACCAACCACGTGTTATCGCACCTTTAACGGGCATTGTAGAATTCATTTCAGGTGTTAAAACAATCATAAGTGGCATTCAAATCGAACGCCCAGGTAAACAAGGCAATCAAACTATTTTCACGTCGAAAACCAGTATCGAACCTCCTTCTCTGTGTAGAACGCTGGAAACCTGTTTACAAAAGACAGCCGTTTTTTTGGCGAGAACAATTAATCATTCGTTGCTAAATCAATTATCTTTAGCTTCCCTAGCATCTTCATCAACTTCAACGTCTATTTCACCGACAACTAAACACTTGAGTGTAGGGCAAGGTTTTAAACTAACTTCTGCTTATATCAACAGAATAGGGCATCGCGTTTTAGATAAATTAACCATTAACGAACAATGGATTTTATTATTGGGTTTAAATAAGAAGGATAACCAAGAAAATCAACAGTTATCATCATTTAATAAAATCATTCCACCCAAGGGTGAATTTTGGGCGGACCCATTTATCGTTGAGCATGAAAATAAGCATTATCTTTTTTTAGAAGTGTTTCCATATGCACGTGATCTTGGTCATTTAAGCTGTATGGAAATTTATGATGATGGCTCATACTCACAACCAAAGAAAATTCTAGAACGACCTTATCATTTGTCTTTCCCCAATATATTTGAATATGATGGAATTTATTACATGGTTCCGGAAACAGGTGATAATGAAACCATTGAATTATACGAAGCGGTTTCATTTCCATATGAATGGAAGTTTAAACATTGCTTGATGGACAACATCCGCGCTTATGATGCAAATGTAATATTTCATAATGGATTATGGTGGCTTTTTGCTGCGGTTGCGGTTACAGAGGGTTGTCCAACAACTGAAGAGTTGTATTTATATTATGCGGATAGTCCAATTAGCAAGACATGGACGGCGCATACGAATAACCCGATTGTATCGGATGCTATTAGTGCGCGACCTGCGGGAAAAATATTTGAAAAAGATGGTGTTTTAATTCGCCCTTCACAAGATTGTGCGGGTTCTTATGGAGCAGGTATCAATTTTTGTGAAATTGTAGAGCTAAGTAAAACCCGTTATAAAGAAAAAATTAATCATACCTTGAGTGCAGATTGGGATAAAACTTTATCGGGGGTACATACCTTTAATTCCAATTCTAAATACACCGTCAGTGATGCTATTTTTAGACGAGGAAAACGTGCATGAGTCTAAGAGTTGAATTGATCAATAGCGTTGAAGCTTTCAAGCAGTTGAAGACAGACTGGGATGCTCTGTATGAGCAATGCCATCATTGCACTATTTTTTCTAGTTGGGATTGGATGTTTACATGGTGGGAAGTATTTGGTGATGAATCCATCCGAGAACTTTATATTTTATGTGCTTATGATGATAATGAGTTACTCGGAATAGCACCTTTTCAGATTCAAAAAAAGCATCTTTTATCGTTGGTCGTTGGTCGGAAATTACAATTTATTGGTGTTGGCGAAGCGGATGAAGACAATATTTTAAGTGAGTTTGGTGATTTAATTTTATCTCCAAAAAAGTGCAAAGAAGTGTGTGAATTGTTTGCTCAGATTTTATTTAGCAATAATGATTGGGATTTTGCAGACTTTAATTATTTATTGAAAAGTTCATTAATATTACAGTTTTTTAAAGGCTATACCGATAAAAATAAAGGTGTGAAAGCTTCTTTAAAAAGCCAGATTTCTGTTTCAGGTGTACGTTACTTAATCCCGGAGGTTGATACGTTTGATGATTATCATCAAACGTTAGGTAAACGCTGGGCAAAAATGTATACCAAGAAAAATCGAAAATTAGAACGTGATGGAGATGTGCGTATTTCTCAATCAGAATCAATAGAGAATATTGAATCTGATTTAAAAGCATTAGCAGATATGCACCGTTCACGTTGGACGAAGCGTACTGATCATTTAATTTTTGATTCGGAGCGCTTTTATCAATTTCATCAAAAAATATTAAAGCGTCTTGTGCCACAAGGTAAAGCCTATATTAGAACTTTGTCCTTAAATAATAAACCACTTGCGGCTTATTATGCTTTTACGGACAAAGCACAGGTGCATTATTATCAAAGTGGTTTTTATGTTGAAAAATCGAATCTTTACTCACCGTTGTTTATATTAATTTGTAAAGAAATTGGCAGTACAAATGAGCAAAACAAGGTATTCGATTTTATGTATAGCGAAGCTAATTCGTATAAAAAAACACAATATGCCGCACAAGCTCAAGATGTTTACCGATTGATGTGGGCGCATCAAGGTTATCGTTTAACGCTATTTAATATACTCAAAAAAATTAAAAATAAGTATGAAGAAATGTGTGGCTATATTGACGCACATCTAAAAAAGAAGAAATTATCATGAATAAGAAATTACATATAGCACACGTGATTGAACCCATGGAGCATGGCGTTTTTATTTGGGTTGTAGATATGGCAAACCGATTGATTAAAGATGGTTACGATGTAACCGTTTTACACTCAATAAGAAAAGAAACGCCTGAAAACTGGCGTGAATTGTTTGATCCGCAGGTGAATTTGATTCATGTGCAGATGACACGTTCTATTTCACCGGTTCAAGATTTAAAGGCACTAACGAAATTAACTCGTAAATTAAATCAAATTAAGCCCGATATTATTCATACACATTCCTCAAAAGGAGGTTTTCTAGCAAGAGTGTCTGGTTTTTTGTTGCGTAAAAACAATCGTTTGCTCTACACCTCGCACGCGATTCATTATCCTTTAATACAACAACCACTGAAACGTAAATTGTATAAATATCTTGAGCATGTAGGTTATTGGCTAGGGGGGACGATTGTTGCTTGTGGTAAAGAAGAACACGGGATTATTTTAAAAGAGATTACCAATGGAAATACCAAACGATTGATGCGCATCAGCAATGGTATTGATATTAGCCAAGTATTGCCGAAAGATTACAATGTGAAAAATGAAAAAGTGAAAGTAGGTGTTGTTGGACGTATTTCTATGCAGAAAGCTCCACAAGTATTTGCCAATATTGTCCGCGATGTTTTGTCACGCAGAGATGATGTTGAGTTCATTTGGATCGGTGGTGGCGAAGATGAAGACGTTGCTATGCTTGAATCTGCTGGCGTTCATGTAACCGGAATGTTAGATCGTGATGTCGCATTACAAACCTTAAGTTCACTGGATGTTTTCTTACAAACATCAGCTTACGAAGGCTTATCTTTAGCTTTGTTAGAAGCGCAGGCAGCAGCTATACCTGCAGTAGTAACAAAAATTCCCGGCAATGATGAAGTGGTTCAACATGGTGAAACAGGATTTGTCGGGATTTCCGAAGAACCGCTGACAAAGCACCTTGAAGAATTGATTGATTCTGCTGAGAAACGTTTAGAAATGGGAATGAATGCCAAGCAATATACCGAAAAGCATTTTTCATTACCTGCTATGGCAGATCAGTATAAGGTTAAATATCAGGCTATTGCTGAAACCGTTTAGATCTTCGTTGATCTTAAATTTATAAAATTAAAGTCTATAAGGGGCTTGATCAGAGGCCCCTTAAGCGATGTACCTATTCTTTGGGGTATGTTTTATTATGGTTTGATTAAGGTGCTTGAAAATCAATAATTGTTCGTTTGATAAATGCTGACATTTCATCTGGGTTATTGATGTCTAGTTGTACTAATTGATCATTCTGACTTTTGCTTAAATCATCTTTTGTTAAGGCATGATCTGTTGCTATCGCAATAATCTGTTTGTCTATTGGATAAAAATAAGGTTTGTTGAGTGCTTTTCGATGTAATTCTATTTTGGGAAATTCGGCGAATTTAAACCCTTCGACTAATACCAAATCGAGCGAGTCAGTTTTTAGATGGCTGAGTGCTTGTTCTAGCGTAGAATCATTTTGTTCGGGGTGTTCGATAATCAAAGAAGTGCGTTTAGGGGATGCGATTATAGTTTGTTGCGCACCTGCTTTTCTTAATTTATAGCTGTCTTTTTTGGGGTTATCTAATTCTACATTGTGGTGTGAGTGTTTGATGATGGCAATACGGATGCCTTTGTTTGTTAATAATGAAATCAGTTGTGTTAGCAAGGTGGTTTTACCGGTTCCGCTGGATGCTGCGAATCCGAGTAGAGGGATGGGAAAATTAATCATTAAATAATATTTGTTCAAGATGTGTTTTAACGGGAAATTCTTCTGGTTGCCAGTGAGATAAATCGCTGGTTTTGTCAAAGTGCCATTCGTGTTTATCTGGGATGGCAGATTGTTTGAGTATTTTCATGTAAAGCTCGCGCGGAATATTATTTGCGCCCATACTCACTAAATGCGAGTTTTCGATTTGGCAGTCGATAAGTGAATATCCCCATTGTTGTAAATGCCATGCCAGAGCGACGAAGGCAATTTTAGAAGTGTCATTTT
>Ga0209633_10001717_pt1 | contig 22046 bp, 21 predicted proteins | sample Cruoilmetagenom1_FD_187290 | JGI IMG/M metagenome (GOLD analysis project Ga0209633, IMG submission 187290) | Oil polluted marine microbial communities from Coal Oil Point, Santa Barbara, California, USA - Sample 1 (SPAdes) (version 2) | ecosystem: Environmental > Aquatic > Marine > Oil seeps ... | reverse complement strand
AGATAAGCCTTCAAGTACTATCTTAGTCTTAGTTTTAGAATCCCATCTTCTTCGCTTCATTGCTCTCTCCCTTTACTTTTACGAAGTATTTTACCAACTTAATTATACTTAGTTCTTAATGGGGAGCAGTATAGTAGTACCAACTACTACAAATAACAAAAAAGTATAAAATAGCACTTATAACCCGAAGCTCGGAGATTCAACTCCTACCTTACCACTTAAAAATATTAAACCACTGTATTAAATCCATAAACTGAGTAGGTATAAATTGATTTATTGAAAGGCAGGTTTAAAAATTGGGAGGAATTGATATATCAAAAAAACTAGGGAAACATGAAAGCTTTGGGTAAATAACCCTGTTAGGTCAGAAATTGAGAGTATTTTCGGCTAAATCTTAGCGTAAACCGGCCTACATTGTGATTTTATCTAGAAGTAGGGGTTTATGCTTGCTTAAATCTAAGAACTGCTGTAAGCAAACGATTATAAGTTGTGTAGATTGAGCACACTGCTCATTGGTCTATCAGATACTATACCCATTAACATAAATCATGAATATCTGACCTGGACTCAGTATTTCTGTTTATTCATTCCCATCATAGAGGAATATTAAATTCCCGTAGTTCTCGAAATTACAACTTGGAAAATGATTATTAACAAATTTACGGATATATTTGAAGGTTAGAACTTTCCATAAATAAATAGTAATAGTCTTCGGTTCGAAGTGTATCAACTAACCCGAGCCAAAGTTTCTAACACACGTAGGTATTTTAAAATTTCTCCGTTACAGGTTTCCGTAGTAAGATACTCTCAACCATACTTCTAAAGCACTTGTTTCCTATACTGAAATCTATGGCCAGATAGATGTTATGAAGAGCATATTCTGGTGTTCTAAAAGAAATATCACCAGTGTTTCCCGTAGAGTTTTTCAGCATTATTCCAGAAAATATCCTCTTTTAACTGCTCTGAAATATCAGCTCCTTCTATCTTCCAGTACTCTGATGCAAAATCGCTCCATGGTATGTCAGAGCCGAATAGAAAACGGTCTCCTCCGATCCCTCTCTCCTCAATCTCTCTTAAAAGCCATGATGATCCAAAGCCGACAGCCCAGGATGAATCGGTGTACACCTGATAACCTTCTTCCACTAGTTCAAAGAACCTAGGAACAAATTTTATATGACCGCTCACTCCCCCGCCCATATGTACGACATGTATTTTTACATCCTTGCCGTATTCTTTGATTAGAGCAAGAGCATTGTCTATGTCCGATCCTCCCCCAGGGCTTGTATGGATATGAAGAGGCATATCATTCTCGGCAGCAGCTCCTAAAATCATTTTCCATAATTCAGCGGACTCCTCATCCCACTGTGAGGGGTCAAATGTTCCACCTAATAAACAAGTGGTCTTAAGCCCAATTAGGCCTTTTTCTCCGATAGACTTAAGAGCCTCTTGGGTGCGTTCTTTGTCTTTAGGTAGGGATGAGACCCAAATCAGTCCAAATAGCCTATCGGTGGATTGAACACTTTCTCCAACTAGAGGATTTAGGGTGAATGGCTGAGCTGAATCAGGATAACCGTAGTTTGCCATTATGAGTGCGCGTTCTACTCCATTTGAGTCCATTCCCTTTAAGTAATCCTTTGTATTATCGTAATCTATAGTAGGTTTAACGGCTTCAGGTAGGCCATAATATGCAAAACCGGGCACAGGTCCAATATGGCTGTGATTATCAAAAACCTTCTTTCTCTTTGTAATGCTCATAAATTCCTCCTGTAATTCTTGAATTTTAGATTCCGTAATTCTTTTTCTTAATGACTACTCATCTTTTCCCCAACGCGCTTGCGCATTTTAGTTTCAATTGATACGGGTGTTTCTCCCCTCTCTAATCTACCTTTGACTTCTTTGAAGCCCTCGCCATAATCTGCTTTAGAGTTACTAGTTGCTCTATCCATCTCTTTGGCCAAGAGTTTCGGATTTTCTAAATCAGAATTCTTAATTGTAGTTTTATTTGTTTGGATTTCGTTTGAGTTTTGTGAAAATGACACTTGAGATAAAAGTCTTTCTAGCTTCTCATTGCCACAATCAGGGCAGGAAGGGGTGTTCTCTGTTGCTTCTGTAAAACTTAGAAAAAATATGCTTACGTCTTTACTGCAGTCTGAACAATGATATTCATAGATAGGCATTTAGTTTTCCTATAGTTTATATTTTATATATTCTAGGAAATATTGACACTATAGTCAACCATTATCTTTTATTTAAGGCAAATTGTGTATATTTGTGAAAATTGTCTTGTAACTAGCTTCAAAAAAGTATTGACTTCATTTACTAAAGTTGATAAAGTGTCAAGTATAGTAAATGCTCAATAGTGACAGGTGGTCGGAAGGATCTATTGGAAAAAATATTATATAAAATTGCTGAGAGCGAAGATGAGCTTGAAGAATACTTTGATTTGCGTCACGAAGTTTTTATTAATGAGCAGGAAATTTTTAACGAAACTGATATTGATGAATATGATACTGATCCAGTTCATGAAGTAATACATATAATCGGTATCAAGGAGTCAGATGGCACTATGGTCGGAGGAGTAAGGTGCTATAAGAAAGAGGGTGATACTTGGTTCGGAGGCAGACTAAGTGCAGCTTCTGGTTACAGAAACGGGCGGGTTGGAGCAGATCTTGTGAAATTTGCCGTTAAAACTATTAAAACTACCGATTGCAAGACTTTCCTTGCGTATGTTCAACCAAAAAATGTGAGGTTTTTTATAAGATTAGGCTGGTCTAAGATAGGAGACCTCGAGGTTTATCAAGGTAGCCCACATCAGCTGATGCAGGCTAATTTGGAGTCAGACTAGAGATAGGAAACACAATGCGGGAATTGATAGACAATCTAAAATCAACAGAAAATTTAACTCAGAAAAAGCTTATTAGTGATGTGTGGAAGTATTTTCCAAAAGAGAGTCAAGCTAATAAAGGCGATGTATTGCTTGGGGACGACGCTGCAGCTATTAAATATGAAGATCACTATTTGCTTCTAGCGGGGGAGGGTGTTTATCAACCTCTAATAGAATCAAATCCCTACCTTGCAGGACGCACATCTGTGCTTACGAATGTTAGTGATATATATGCCATGGGTGGAAGGCCGATTGCAATAGTTGATGTTATATGTTCTTCAGGCAGCGATTTAACTTCAGAGGTGCTTCGTGGTATTAGTGATAACGCTAAGCGCTACAGAGTGCCAGTTGTTGGAGGACATATATCTGAAGATGCTCAACAACCATCATTATCTGTTTTTATTTTGGGTAAAGCCCAAAATCTTCTCTCAAGCTTTAATGCACAAGAGGGGGATGATCTAGTCTGTATAACAAATTCAAAAGGCAAATTTGTATCAGGTTTTAACTTCTGGGATTCCTCGAGCATGCTAGACTCCCAAGAGGCTGTAAGCCATCTAGATCTACTTGTTGAACTTGCAGAGGAAGGCGTAGCAGATGCCGCCAAAGATATCAGTATGGCAGGTCTTATAGGTTCAATCTTGATGCTTCTTGAAAGCTCGCAAAAGGGGGCTTTGCTCTATATTGACAGTATTCCCAAGCCATGCGAGATACCACTTAAAGAATGGCTCCTAACATTTCCAAGTTATGGATTTGTTTTGTCTCTGAGACCAGAAAATACGATAAAAGTTAAAGATAAGTTCCATAGAAGAGGATTGACTTGTGAGAATATTGGGAAAGTGACTTCTGATATGAAAATCACCTTTGTAAACAAGGAAGATCAAAAAGAATTATTTTGGGATCTTAATACAACACCATATATAGGAGTCGGCAATTCTAAAAATAATTAGGTGAGATATGGAAAACAATATAAGTCAAATTGATCATATAGTTTCTAGACTGGGAGAAAAGATTAAATTTCTCAGAACCGAGAAAAGCCTTTCTCTTAAAGATTTATCCAACCGATCTGGTATATCTGCTGCTGCAATTCATAAGATAGAATCAAATGGCATTATCCCCACAATTACCACTATGATGAAGATTGCTGATGCACTGGGGAAAAACGTTAGCCATTTCATAGAAGAGGCTAAAGAAGATAGGAATGTTGTATTTGTATCTTCAAAAGAGCGTGAGCCAATTTTGACTTTTAAAAAAGGTCTTGAGCTAAATGGTATATCTGCTAAGCAGTATGGGGATTTTATAATGACAGCGGCTTATGCAGTTTTAGATGTCGGTGCTTCAAGCGGCCAAAAGCCTATGAAACATAAAGGTGAGGAGTTGGTTTATTGTCTTCAAGGAAAAGTAGAGTTTAAGATTAAGAGTGAAACTTACGTATTGGGTCCTGGAGATAGTCTGAATTATAGAACTCAAATAGATCATAAATGGAAAAATATTGGTGACAAAAAAGCAAAATTAATCTGGGTACTCGCTGTAGCGCCCTCATAAGGCTTAGGTCAACATTGTGACTGAAAAATATATTGCACAGGAAATAAATGAGGCTAACAAAATAGCCGTCGAAAGACTGATGTCGGTAGAGCCTGTCCTTTCTGATATCGACTCAGCTCTTAATGTAATTCCTGGAATGACTCCCCACACAATACTACACGCAGGCCCTCCAATTAGTTGGAGCAGGATGTGCGATCCGATGAAAAGAGCTGTAAGAGGAGCTTTAATACTAGAGGGCTTGGCTAGAGATGATAAATCGGCTGAGAAATTAATGAAATCAAAGAAAATCACTCTTTCCCCCAATCACCACCATGGCTCAGTTGGTCCCATGACCGGCATTATCTCGGCATCTATGCCTGTAATTGTTACAAAGGACTTAACTTATGGAAATACTTCCTACTCTACTTTTAATGAAGGGGGAGGAAAGGTGCTCTGGTTCGGGTCTGTAGAGAGGGAAACAATAGACAGACTACGCTTTATGAGAGATGAATTTGCTCCTATCATGAAAAGAGTTATTAAGAAATTAGGTGGCTTCCCGATCTGGAGTGATTTAGCTCAGGGCATACAGATGGGAGATGAATGTCATAACCGCCATGCTGCATCAACAAATATTTTCTTAAAAAGTATTGTGGAACCTCTTTTCTCGTTAAATATATCAAAGGATAGGGCTTTTAAAGCTTATAAATTTATCGCTGGAAATAGTCACTTCTTTCTAAATGTATCTATGACAGCTTGTAAACTGGCAATGGTAGAAGCAAGCAATATTGAAAACTCAACTATAGTGACAGCAATGTCTCGAAATGGGACCGATTTTGGCATTAGAGTAAGTGGACTAGGTGATAAATGGTTCATTGCTCCTTCTCCTCTTCTTATGGACGCGCTATATAACCCTGGATATGGACTCGATGATGGTGCTCCTGATATTGGTGACAGCTCTATAATTGAGACAATGGGACTAGGGGGTTTCGCCATTGCGGCAGCGCCTTCAATGGCCTCGTTTGCAGGGGGCGGATTTCAGGATTCTGTTGGCATTACAAAGCAAATGAGTCTGATAACTACAACAAAGAACCCTAAGTTTGGAATTCCTTGTTTAGATTTTGAAGGAACTCCTACTGGTATAGATATACGAAAAGTAGTTGAAACGGGGATTTCGCCAAGCATTAACAGTGCAGTAGTTCATAAAAGCACTGGAGCTGGGCAAATAGGAGCTGGCATAGTGCACGCTCCCTATGAATGTTTTACAAAAGCAATAGTGGCGTTTGGCAAAGAATATAATCTTGCAGCATAAAATGTGGATTGAATTATGGCAATAGTAAGCACAATTAGAAAAAATCACTATCAGGATTCAATGAAACTCATGCAGATAAGCCAAAAGCTGAGCGCTTTAGAAGGTGTAAAACAAGCATCTGCCATTATGGCTACTGAGGCTAATCTGTTAATGCTTAAAGAAGCTGGGTTAATTGAGAAGTTGCCGGAATCTGCAGGTGCCAATGATTTAATTATTGCCATTGAAGCCAAATCAGCTGAGATCGGCAATGAAGCGATCGAAAAGCTTGATTCACTTCTTATGCCCCCGGATCTTGGAGCTACTTCAAGTGTTAAATATAAAAGTTTTGAGACTGCCTCAAATGCTTTGCCGGGTGCGAACGTAGCTATTGTTTCTGTCCCCGGTGAATATGCAAAACTCGAGGTTGCAAAAGCGATCACTAAAGGCTTACATACGTTTTTGTTTAGTGATAATTTGACGATTGAGGAAGAAATAGAGCTTAAGGAAAGAGCAAGGGAAAAGGGTCTTCTGGTTATGGGACCAGGTTGTGGAACTTCTATAATTAATGGAATAGGGCTTGGGTTCTCAAACATAGTTAATAAAGGTCCTATAGGGGTTATTGCAGCAGCTGGAACAGGACTTCAGGAAGTATCAAGCCTTGTAAACAATCTAGGGTCTGGGATAACTCACGGGATTGGTGTTGGGGGTAGAGATCTATCCGAAGAGGTGGGAGGTATTACAACATTAGAGGCCATCAAGTTGCTTAATAATGACCAGTCTACAGAAGTACTTCTTCTTGTCTCAAAACCCCCATCGGAGAGAGTCGCAAAGAAAATCCTCTCAACAGTTAAAGAAACTGGAAAACCTGCAGTCATATGTTTTATGGGGAGTGATTTAAAGAGTAAAGATCCCAACATTTATTTTGCTTCTACTCTTGATGAAGCCTCTGTTCGCGCTGTACAGTTTGCAAAGAAAATAAATAAGAGACCAAGAATTTATTCCGGTAAGAATTGGAAAAAACTTGCACAGAAATCCATTAAATTGTTAGATCCAAAACAGCAATATATAAGGGGGCTCTACTCTGGTGGAACTCTATGTTATGAAGCTCAACAAATACTAGAGCCTATCATAGGAGATGTATATTCAAACGCACCGCTCGATAAACAATTCAAGCTGAAGGATTCAAACAAGAGTGAGCGCAATTCCCTTATAGATTTAGGTGAGGAAGAGTTCACCGTGGGTCGTCCCCACCCAATGATAGATGCAAATTTAAGAAGTCAGAGGTTGTTGCAAGAGGCATCTAAAGCAAATGTTGCTGTCATATTGTTTGACGTTGTTTTAGGTTATGTGGCTAGCCCAGATCCTGCTGGGGATCTTTTGCCAGCTATTAGAGAGGCAAAGATCAAAGCGAAGAAAACGGGACGTAGTTTGGTTTTTGTCGCTCATGTTTGCGGCACAGATAACGACCCGCAGGGTTTGGCCGATCAGGAAGATAAATTGAGAGAAGAAGAGGTGCTGGTTTTTCCAACCAATGCACTAGCCTCAAGGGTTGCAGGACTGATTACGGCAAGGGGAAGTCTATAAATGAAAAGTAAAGAAAATATAAAAGCAGCCGTGGTTGCGTTTGGAGGCAATGCCCTTATGGGTGAAGATGGCAATAGTACATATGCCGAACAGATGATAAAAACTGACATTATGTGCAAGAAGCTACTTGGACTATTTAATATGGGTTACAGAATTCTAATTACACACGGGAACGGACCTCAAGTGGGGAACTTTTTAATGCAGCAGGAGTGTCTAGCTGAAAACGTTCCCCCTATGCCGCTTGATGCTTGCAACGCTATGACGCAAGGGCAAATTGGTTATATGATAGAGCAAAAACTCAGGAACACTTTTACTGTAAATAATATAGATAAACCTATAATTGTATTTATTACACAAATTGTTGTTTCCAAGGACGACCCTGCATTTAATAATCCCACAAAATTCATTGGCCCATTTTTTAATAAAGAGAACAGCGAAAAACTCTGCAAGGATGAGGGTTGGTTGATGAGAGAAGACTCTGGGAGGGGATACAGAAGAATCGTGGCATCTCCAAAACCAATCGATATAATTGAGAAAGAAGAGATAGCTGAAATGGCTCATAAAGACTACGTGGTTATAGCATGCGGTGGAGGGGGTATTCCAGTAATAAGGGATGAAGACGGCAAACTTAATGGCGTACCTGCTGTTATAGATAAAGATTTTGCAGCTGAAATGATTGGGAACTATATAGGAGCAGAACTACTTCTTCTAATAACTCCGGTCGATAAGGTTGCCATTAATTTTGGAACGCCTGAGCAAAAAAGTTTATCTAAAATTACATTAGAGGAAGCTGAGCAATATTTTGAGGAAGGACATTTTCCTCCCGGCAGTATGGGACCAAAGATGCAGGCCGCAATACAGTTTCTTCATTCAGGTGGAAAGAAGGCGATAATAACCTCACTTGAATGTATAGAATCAGCAATAAAAGGGCAGGCTGGAACACAAATTATTCACTGTAATTGAGGCATGTTTATAAAATGAGTGTATGTATGAAGTCATTGTATTCAGTGTTTATTTATTTTATTATGGGAATGATGGGTTTTAGAGGTGAATAAAAATAGAAAGCTAAAGTATTTAACAAAAGCTGCAAAGTTCCTGTTATCAAACAGCAGGTTCAAAAATAAATAACTTAGGGAGGTACGTATCATGGCAGTAGATATGGTTAAGACCGATAAGCCTGAAAATGGCAAGGCATTAGTAAATTATGAGGAAAAGCTGTTCCCGGATCATATGGCTAGAGAGGGTGAAAAGGCACTGTTTCTTATTCACTCGGTTCCTTATGAAGGTTCAGTAGCTGGTATCAATATGCTTACAGCGATCAGAACTAAGAGAAAGGGCTATGATACTAAAGTCCTTTTCTATGGTCCTGCATCAGGCATACCTGTGTTAAGAGGTTGGCCGAACATAGGCGAGGATGGTTACGGCGCTGGTATTCAGTTATATCCTAACCTCGTTAATAAAATGATGAGTGAGGGTATTACAGTTTATGCTTGCCGTTTCTCAGCTGCAGCTCTTCTCGGTATGAATGAAGCTAATTTCATGGAAGGAGTAATTCCAATTCATCCGACCGATATCTTGGACATTGTGATTGAACATCATAGAGCTGGAGCAATGATGTTTAGCACATGGACTATGTAATATAGTCTTTGAGAATTAGTTTTATAAGAGGTATCAGTATAGTTGCGCCGGTAATGATTGATCTTGCCGGCAGGTGTTTTTTATCTAAATAAATCGCTAGGGGGCACAACGATGGATTCAACGACCCTTAAAGTAGAGTTGCAAAGTTTAGGACTTAGGATTCCTAGCACTAAGGGCATTAGGAGCGGTGGCGCAGGACCCACTGGGGGGATTCATTTGAAAATCCTTCCTGACGGGGAGGCAAATATCCCTGTTGTAGGTGATTTTGTTAAATCGTCTCCTTATTACTTGGATGAGATAAACGGTGAATATTGGATATTTAAAGATGACGTTGCCTTGGTTCAGGTAGAACCAATGGGTAATGCTAAATTTGCCGAGCATACTACCTCTGTTGGGGTATCTATGCAGAAGGTAGGTATCCTTCACTGCCCTACAACTTTTGCTACAACTTTACTTCAAACTTGTGACTTCTGGCGAGATGAGAGGAGATGCCAATTTTGTGGGATCGAAATGACTCTCAAGGATAGAAGCACTGTTGGATTTAAAAATGCCAAGAGTTTAGTCGAGACTATCAAGCTTGCAAAAGAGCTCGATGGAATCTCAAATATAGTATTTACCTCAGGAGTTGCGCCTGATGAAGAAAAAGCTCTTCAGAAGTATGCCGAAATATGCTCTGAGGTAAAAAAAGGAACCGGGCTTCCAATACAATTACAGATTATTCCGCCTGAAGACTTCTCATGGTTTCAAAGATTAAAAGATTCGGGCGTGGACGCAGTTGGTATTCACATCGAGACCTTTGACCCGGAAGTATTTGAGAGAGTTACTCCGGGAAAAGCAAAAATTGGCTTTGATAGATATGTCGAATCATGGAAAGAAGCCGTGAGAGTTTTCGGGAGATGGCAAGTGAGCACATATGTTTTAGTAGGTATGGGAGAGGACCTGCAAACCGTGATAGATGGAGCTGCGTTGTGTGCTGAAATTGGGGTTTATCCTTTTATAGTTCCCTTTAGACCTGTTGCGGGGACTCCGATGGAAAATGTAAAGCCACCTAGTCCGGAAACTATGGAGTATGTATACAGAGAAGCTGCTAAGGTAATAGCTCAATATAAAGACGCAGCAAAGAGCAGCATCGCAGGTTGTGTTAGCTGTGCTGAATGCTCAGCGCTACCTGATTTTGAGAAAAAGGCTCAGAATAATGTGAAGTTCAAAAAGTTTAAGAAGTCTATAAAAGTAAGTTAAATGCAATGTTAGGACCAATGTATGGTCCAATAAAATTAAAAGGTGAATTTAAATGGCTCAAGATAATCCGAGAATAATTGTTATAGGAGGAGGTGCTGGTGGCATCTCTGCAGCTTCAACTTCAAAAGGGCTTTTGCCTGATGCTTCAATTACACTTTTTACTGAATTTGAAGATGTGGCATACAGTCCGTGTGGAATCCCGTTTGTGTTAGGTAAGGAAATTGCTAATTTTGACAATCTGTTTCTACAAACCGCTGAACATTATGCCAAGATTGGAATAGATCTTAGGCTTCAGACCAAGGTGACTGGGATCAATATTGAAAACCACACGGTAAGTGTTGGATCAGAAGATTTTGGGTGGGATCGTTTGGTAATAGCTACTGGGTTTGAATACGATGAGCCGGAAATACCTGGAATAGATCTTGAGAATATATGGTATGTAAAAAATATTAGACGTGCCATGGAATATGATAAAGCGCTTGAGACCATGAAAAAGGCTGTTGTTGTTAGTGCAACTCCTCTGGGAATAGAAATGGCCGGTAACCTTGCTCATAGAGGGCTTGAAAGTCATTTGATTGATGAAGGCGGGTGGCTAATGTCCGATATTGCAGATCCTGACATAATGGAGCCAGTAAAAGAGTCTTTAGAGGAGATGGGAGCGCAGATGCACTTTGGCACCAAAGTTCTCGAATTCAAAGGAACAAACGGAAAAGTCACAAGTGTAGTAACAACAAACGGCGAGATTGAATGTGACGTGGTTGTCGTAGCAGCTCACAAAAAGCCAAATAACTTACTTTCAAGTGAAGCAGGTATCGAGCTTGGGGCTACCGGAGGAATAATCGTAGATGATCACATGAGAACTTCGGTAAAAGATGTTTTTGCTGCTGGCGATTGTACTGAAATAATTCATGGTGTTACAGAAATTCCGATTCAAGGACTTTCAGGCAGTCACGCCTATTCACAAGGGCGTGTTGCGGGGTCAAATGCAGCAGGGAATGACCGAGCTTATGACCCGGTCTTTATCCCTTGGGGTATGGTAGGGGGTAAGGTGCAGATTGGTGGAGTATCACTTGGGGAAACTCTTCATAAAGCGCTTGGAATACCACATATTGTTGCATTCTCAATGGGTATATCCAGAGCTAGATACTATCCGGGAGTAATGAGGATTCGTGTAAAACTTATTGCTGAACCCGGAACAGGAAAAGTTTTAGGCGCTCAGATGTCAGGTGGCGAGGGTATTAAAGAAAGAGCCGACTTTCTTGCGTTTGTAATTAAAAGAGGTGTGACACTTAACGAACTCGCGTGGATGGAGAATGTCTATTCACCTCCTATCGGTGCTCTAATGGAGCCTATTGCTCTGGCTGCTCAGGCAGGGCTCAGGGAAATGGCAAAATAAATTTTTTCGGAGATAAGTGATGGCTTTTGGACATTGGTTAAGAAAAAATGCTGAAAAACATCTTCAGGAAGCGGCAGCTGATGACCTGATTACCCGCTATCCTGAGAGCTGTGAGAAGCCGTATAGGGAGAAAGGTCTGGATCATTTCTTTTGGAGGAATATCTTTGTCCCCGTATATCTTATGATACCGTGGAGTATCCGCAAGAAGATCATACTAGCCAGTTCATACCCCGGCGGAAAACCTCCACATTGGAAAAAATATAACTAGTAATAGTAGATAAATTTACATTGAAACTTTTTTGTAATACACATTAAAAATATATATGGAACATACAGATTGTAATCAAATAGAGGCAGAGTTAATAGGTTATAAAGTGTTCGAACTACTTAACAACAAATCCAATACTTTAAAGAGCCACAGTGTTTTTGATCATGCTATATATATGCATGACGGTGAGGATGGTTTTATCAAACTAATAAAAGACAAAGAATTTGTTAGCCCGACATCAATTGTTATTAACGGTATGGATAATATTTCATTTAAATCATTAGATATAAAGAGCGATACTCAAGTTGAGCTAGTTGAAGATAAGATAACTTCAAAACAAGGGAATTTCTCATTGCATTTATCCAATGCCTCCATATGGCAACAACCTGCGTTGCCAAAAGAAACTGAAATAATAAGTGTTGAAGAGATAAACTTAAACTTAAGAATTTTCAAAGACATTATATATACATGCCCTTCCAGAGAAGGCTTAGTGCCACTATTGGAAAATGTAGACAAATTTGGACCGATGGAAGTCTTCGTTAAAGATCAAAAACCCAGTATGTCAGAAAAGGCAAGACCTTATATTGACGCGCTTATGTGGGGGATAATGAGTGGTGATATTGAAACTATAAAGAATAGTGCAGGGTCCATTTTGGGACTAGGTCCCGGACTTACTCCTTCGTGTGACGACTTCATAGCGGGTCTAATTCTAACTTTAAACACTGCAAGCACCTCACTTTGTAAAGACGAACCCAAAGCGGTTGAATTCTTTGAAAAAATGTCTAAAGATCTTGCTACGTTGGCAAAGGAAAAAACAACAATCTACAGCTCATGGTTTATAAGTGAGTCAGCAATGGGCGAGGGGCCTAAAACCGCACTTGAATTAATTTTTTCAATTATCTCAAGTAGCCCAGAAAAGGTCTCAATATTATCTAAAGAATTAATCTCAGTTGGTGCAACATCAGGGGCTGATATAGCTATTGGAATTTATTACGGTATAAGATTTTTAACTTCACGAATAGAACTAAGGAACCTAAATGAATTCGAATAAAATTGCACTACTAACATATTCTACAAAACCAAGAGGAGGAGTGGCTCATACGCTATCTCTTGCTGAGAGCTTGGCGGAGCTGGGTCAAAAAGTCCATGTCTATGCGCTTGCTACTGGGAGTGAATTCTTTAGACACGCAGATGTCCCCTCCACACTAATACCGTGCCCTAATATCAAATACGAGAGCATGGATGAAAAGATATTAAGCTACATTGAGATATATACAGATTACTTAAAACCTCTGACAAGTGAATATGACATATTTCATGCCGAGGACTGTATTTCGGCAAATGCACTATTGAATTTACGTAACATTGGTCTAATTAATGATTATGCAAGGACAATTCATCACGTTGATGATTTTACTTCTAAATGCCTTATTGAGTGCCAGCTGAAAAGTATAGTTGAGCCTGACTATGTAGTAGCAGTTAGTAAGTTTTGGGAAAGGGAATTACGCCAAACATATTCTCTAAATCCGACTGTAATCAATAACGGAGTTTCCGTAAATAAATTTGCAACTAAAAACAGATCTGAAGCAAAGCTAAATGCTAAAAAGAAGTTTGGTGTTGATGGTTCTAAAGTGATATTAAGTATCGGAGGGATTGAACCACGCAAGAATACCATTACTACTCTCAGAGCTTTTAGTATTGCTAGGTCTAAGTTAAAAGAAATGGGAGAGAGGCTTGTCTGGCTTATTGGAGGAGGAGAGACACTCTTTGATTACAGAGATTATCGGGATGAATTTTTAAAAGAGGTTCAAAGCCTAGGCTTAAATCTTGATGAAGACATTTATGTTCTTGGTAATGTCGAGGAAGATAATATCCCCTCTCTTTACAATGCAGCAGATGTATTTGTTTTTCCTTCTATAAAAGAAGGATGGGGTCTTGTAGCTTTTGAGGCTATGGCTGCAGGTGTTCCTGTTATAGCCTCAGGAATCGAACCGATAACGGAATATTTAGTGGATGAAGAAAATGCATTTCTCATTTCACCTATGGATTATGAAGATCTTGCTGAGAAAATAATGATTTTGCTTAGTAATCACGATTTACAAGAGCACTTTATTAAAAGGGGCCAAATTACAGCACGGATGTATAGCTGGGACAATACTGCCCGCAAGCACATAAATTTTTATAACAATATTTTAGAGGAAAGAGAAAATTTTGAGCACAAACAAAAGAGTGGTTAACAATGATTGAAGCGAAAGCAGAGTGGAAAAAGAATTACCAAGTGGGTGTTCAGGTGAGGCAGTTTGGTGTAAGTGTAGATGAACCCCCACAGTATCATGGAGAAGATACGGGAATGATGCCTACAGAGTTGTTTATCTCTTCTCTTGCGTCATGTTTTTGTCTGGCGCTTGTTTTTGTAGCTAAAAGAAAGAGGATCGAAATTGCTGATATGAGGGTTGATGTTAGTGCGGAGGCAGATACTAAGAATTTCAGATATAAGAGGTTGATTGTTAAAGTCGTGAGTTCTATTTTAGATGCTGAGTTGGAAAATTTGATCAAGCAGGCTAAGAAATATTGTTATGTAAGTAATACAATTTCTCAATCTTGTCCAATAGAATACGAAATTGATAAATGAGGTTTAATTCTTAAAAGAAATAGGAGAAAGTATTGGCACTAAAAATTAAGATAAAAAATAACTACTTTCAGGATGCGCTTAGGTTAATGCGCATATCTAAGAATGCAAGAGAAATTGATGGTGTTAAGAAGGTTGTTGCTGTTATGGCAACAGATAAGGCAAAGTATGCAATTGAAGATGCTGGATTGATGACAGCTGAGATTAAGGAGACGTGTGGAAGCGATCTGGTCATAGCTGTTGAAGCCACATCAAATGAGCTTGCAGATCAGGCTATTGCCCAGATTGAAGGTCTGATTTCTACAGATATGGCAGGAAGTAGCATAAGTTCTGAGATTATAGGCCAGGAATTAAAGGTTGTTAACATCGGGCTTGATATTTTCAAAGATGCTCTTGAAGCCCAGGATGTAAAAGTGGTGCAAGTTGATTGGGAAGTTCCTGCAAAAGGAGATGAGAAGGTTATAAACATATTAAAAAAGATGGTGTAGTAAAAATTTAAAATAAGAGAGATAGAAAATGAGTATACGAGACCCGGAGAAATTAAAAGAGGTTCTTTCAGATCCTAAGAGACTTGCAAAAGCGTTCTCAAGACACGCCTACGGTATGCTTGCTTGGGTAGATTTATTTGGGGATAAACTAAAAACTATTAAGGAGCTTGATAACAAGTTAGTAGTTACAAGAGTTATTGCAGATAATGCTAAACACGCAAAGCTGTTCTCGGATAGAGCAAGGGAATTAGGAGAAGTCCCTGAAACCTACAAGCCGCCTGAGATTGGGCAAAAGATCTATGACATTCTTGAGACATATGACAACACATTTGATGATTTCGCTTATGCGTGGGGATCGCTTATACATTTTTCAGCATTGCTTAGTTTATATCACAGTGTTGCCGATCCGCAGAGTCAGCAAGTGATAGAAAAGGTACAGGATGATGTAATAGGGCATTTGAACTATCTAGAAGTATATTTTGAAACAAACGCTGATACGCCTGAGAAAAGGGAGCGTACTCAAGAGATAATAAACGTGGCGGATGAGATTTATGCAGATAGGGAAGATGAGGAGATTAAATGGTATGCAGCGTAGTCAAATTCCAAGCTTTGAGGAATTACAAAAGCCGCTTCCACAATACAGTTCAAAGAACCTCTATTATACGTTTATTTCATTGCTGTTAAGAAATCTTGGTACTTTGTCAGAAGGGATAAATATTGGTTACCGACATGGGTTTGATTCAGGGAATATTATGAACTATATATATGAAAATGACCCTCAAGGCAGCCTTTATATTGGAGAAGTCATAGATCGTGCATTTTTAAATCAGAAAACGTGTAAAGCCTTTAGAGCAATAAAGAAGATTCAAAAGGATTTCATCTTAAATTATTTGAAAGAAAGGGAAGGGTTGGAAACTTCTATTCTTGATTTAGCTTCAGGAGAAGCGGACTATATATATGATGTATTACAGGAAGAGAATTCCAATGTAGATATATTGCTTAGAGACATTAATGAGAACACTTTACTAGAGAGCAGCAAAGTTGCTCAGCGGTTGGGTTTAACAGAGAACATCCGCTATGAAGTTGGAGATGTCCTTGATACCGAGAGTCTAAAAAATATATCGCCTAAGCCAAATCTTGTAATTGAAGTTGGGCTTTATGGCATAATTCACGAAGATGAGAACATTCAGGATCATCTTAAAGCGCTTAAAGAGATTTTAGACCCCGATGCGTTACTTTTTAATGTTCAAACATATAATGAGCAGATTGAATTAATTGCTCGTGCATTAGTTAATCAAGACGGAGACCCCTGTGTATGGCACCTTCGCTCAGCTGAGCAGGTGATTGGATGGGCAGAGGAGGCTGGGTTTAGGGATCCTCAAATTACTATGGACCCTTATGATATTTATGCGGTGGTTATGATGCGGGGTTAACTATAACAGTACAAGAGTTTTTATTATGGCGAAGAATAAACAAAAAAAGGAAAGATTTGTATTAGGATGGGAAGGTGGGGAGCAGAATTTAGCTTTCTTGGACGATGTTTTGTCTGATAGGATCAAATCTGTCATAGAAAGTCCTCATGGTATGTGGAACTATATGACATATCGAGATGCTATAAAAATCTTAGGGCTAGATATCGCTGATATATATAAAGACGGCAGAGTTGATCTAGATACCTCAACTTGGGCAGATTTTGGCTGGATGACCTGTTATGCCGGTCCTCCTAAGAGTGCAATAGATGCCATGATTGAAAATACTACCGAATCCAATATTAACCCCTATTCACCAGATTTGATTAATCCTCTAAGAGATGCATGCGCCTTAAAATTTGGCAGGGAGCGAAGTCAAGATTTTGAAGTAATAGGTGTTGAAGGAAGTCAGGCTGGTATCTCTTATACTCTTCAGACCGTAATAAATCCTGGAGATGAGGTAATAATTACAGATCCTGGGTACTTTCATTTCGAATCTTCAATCCTTATGTCTGGCGGGGTACCTGTCCGTATTCCTTTAAGTTTTGAAAACGGTTTCCGAATGCATCCAGATGATGTGCGAGCATACATAACACCAAAAACAAAAGTAATAATAGTATGTGACCCGCTTAATCCGTATGGAACGGTGCAGACCAAAGAAGAGCTTTTAGAGATAATAGAGATAGCAAGAAGCCATGATATTATAGTCATTAATGATATTACGCATGATACACAGCGGATCGACCCGGAATCACAACACTACTGTATGTCCTCACTCTACAACGAGACAAATGTGGATAATGTTATATCTACATTCAGTGTATCCCACGGATACGGTATGGCAGGGGTAAGGATAGGATTTCTTGGAGGCCATACGGAAATCATCAGAGCATGTCTAATTACAAAGACTTCTCTTACAAGACTAAATACAAACCTTGTTGCACAATATGGAGCATTGGCTGCGCTCAAGGACAAAGATTACGTTAGGAGATCTGAGTCTCTAATAAGAAGAAACTACGGTCTAATTAAGAAAATCATAGATGAAACCAAAGGTGTAACAATTCCAGTTGAGCCTAAATACGGCTTCTCCATGATAATGGATGTTTCAGGCACTGGGGTTAGCGCTCAAGAACTTACGGTAGCTCTTTTTAAGCACAATGTAGCGGTATATCCTGGTGACGGGCTAGGTAATATTGGAGCAACCACAAATATAAGACTCAATATATCAAGACCGGACATGTGGGCATTTGAACATTTTGAAACATGTCTACCTCTTGCAATATCAGAGGCAAGTAGTGGGATTTATAGAGATAGTATTATTAAGTTCTTCGAAGATAGAAACACCGAGCGCGCACAGTCTATTGTAAAAGAGATAAAGAGAAGCTGATGAGAAACCCCACAGATTTATTAGGACTCATTGGAAATACCCCTCTTGTTAAGCTCAATAATTTGTCGGGTGAAACCAGCTCTAATATATATGCAAAGCTAGAGTTTTATAATCCTGGTGGAAGCGTAAAAGATAGGGTTGCGAAATATATTTTAGAAGATGCCGAAGAAAAGGGACTGCTTAAACCTGGGGATACAATAGTTGAGGCTACATCAGGAAATATGGGAGTTGCCTTTGCTCTTCTAAGTGCTGTTAAGAAATACAAATGCATCTTTACACTCCCCGAATCAATTACAAAGGAGAAAATTCAGGCTCTAAAGCTCTACGGTGCACAGGTTGTGCTCACACCTAAAGGGCTTCCGCCTAGTGATGAGGAGAGTTGTTACAAGGTGGCTCACCAGATTGCCCGTGAAAAAGGAGCGTTTTATGTAAACCAATACTTCAATGAGCTTAACCCTGAGGCTCATTTTAATTCAACCGGTCCTGAGATATGGAAAAACATAGATGGTAACATTGATACGTTCATCTGCGGAATAGGCACAGGCGGTACCATCTCGGGTGTTGGTAAGTACTTAAAAGAAAAGAATAAGGATATAAAAATCATCGGTGTTGAGCCAGTCGGATCGGTATTTAAATCTTACCTTGAGACTGGGAGGCTTACTGAAGCATCAGAATTCGATATAGAGGGGATTGGGAAGAACTTTATACCAGGGGTCTTAAATTTTGATTATATAGATGAAGTCATACAAGTTGAGGAAGATGAGGCATCAAAAATGGTCGATATCCTCATTAGATGTGAAGGAATATTAGCCGGGGGATCAAGCGGTGCTGCTGTATCGGCAGCTATCAAATATGCGTCATCATTGAAGAAGAGCGAGAATATTGTTGTAATGCTTCCAGATACTGGACTTAAATACCTCTCTAAATTTTCAGTATAATCATTATAAAATGATCAATATTAGTGAAATAGAAGTTAATGAGTTATCAGAGGAATACGGCTCTCCGTTATTTATTGTCTCAGCTGATCAAATTAGAGAGAACCTAGAAACTTTTACATCCTCTTTCCATGATAAATATCCAAGAATTACAGTTGCTTATTCTTACAAAGTTAACTGTCTACCTGAAGTGTTAAAAGTCATCCATAATCAAGGCACATGGGCTGAGGTTGCGTCAGGATTCGAATTCGAAATTGCCAAGAAGGTAGGTGTCCCTGGAGAATCAATAGTTTTTAACGGTCCTTTTAAGTCAAAAGAAGAACTCAAAAAAGCAATAAAGGAACTAGCGCTTATAAATGTAGATCATTTTGATGAAATTACACAGCTAGAAGAAATAGCCAAAGAGTCTGGAAAGACAATTGATATTGGAATCAGGCTTAATATGGAAGTCGGCATTGATCAGCTGCCTGACCGCTTTGGTTTCAATCTCGAATCAGGTGAAGCACTTCAGGTTGTAAGTAGATGTTCTGAGAAAGGACTTCTTAATATTACGGGTATTCATGTTCACCTTACAAGCTATATAGTAGAGAAAGAAAGCGAGGACAACATCCCCGCAAAAGGAATTAAGCTTATTTGGCCCAAAGATCACCAAGCCTACAGCCAGGCAGCAGAAAAAATCGTTCAGTTTGTAAATGAAATAAATGAGAAATTCAATATTAATATTGCTTATCTTGATATGGGAGGCGGGTTTCCAACCGTTGAGGGGATATCTCCTTATGTTGATGCAATTGTGGAGCCAATTCTGGAGGGGTTGAGCCATGATGATCTACCAATTTTAATATTAGAGCCGGGACGAGCTGTGGTTAGTGATGCTGCTGACTTAATCACAACAGTCGTCGCTAAGAAAGAACTTCCAGGTGGGCAAAGGGCAATAGTTGTTGATGCAGGAATTAATGTTCTTCCCACATCTTTCTGGAAATTCCAGGAAGTTCAATATTTTAATACTTCTGATACTAAATTAGAAGAAACTATAATCTACGGACCACTATGTCTTCAGACTGATATTATTGCAAAAACTAAGCTTCCAGAATTAAAGACGGGGGACAGACTTTTAGTTAAAAATGTAGGGGCTTATAATATCCCCCAGTCGAGCACTTTCATCTACCCTCAACCAACAGTTCTTCTCTTAGATGGTAATGATGTAGTAGTTATTAAGGAGCGAGAAAAGATAGAAGATTTATTTGGCCTATAATGGAACTGTAATTTCTAGACAGTTGGTATATTTTGGAGTTCGAAGTGTATCAACTAACCCGAGCCAAAATCTTATCTGTTCTATTAATTTTGTTTTGAGAATCTCCTAGTAACGAATCAACCGGATTTATTGGATTTGCTGATATCTATGTAGGCTCTGAGCGTTTCGGCTACTGTCCACGCCTGAGCGATACATCCTTTTGGATTGTGAGGAGCATCTCCATCGAATATTTCACCTAGGCTACCAATTCCATGGGTATTTAGATTTTGAAATAAAGGCTCTAAATATTCGATAGCTTTTACCTGATCTTTATAGACTCTGAAGTGAGCAAGTGCAAAATGTCCAAGGAGCCATCCCCAGACAGTTCCTTGATGATAAGCACGGTCTCTTTCACTCGGATTTCCTCGATAAATTCCTTTATACTCCGGATGATCAGGAGTAAGGCTTCTAAGCCCATAAGAAGTCAATAATTTCCGGCTGCATATTTCGACTACCATGATCTGTTGCTCTCTGGTTAGTGGGCTTACAGGAACAGAGACTGCAAATAATTGATTAGGTCTCAGGCTAGAGTCGAATCCGTTGGGTCCATCTATAACGTCATAACAATATCCCATATCATTATTCCAGAAACGCTTAAAACTAATAAATGTTTTATCTGCACAAGATTTGTAGACAGCAGGACTTTTTTTCAGTTTCTTGGCAAAATCTGCCATTATCAAAAGTGCGTTATACCAGAGTGCGTTGATCTCAACACATTTGCCAATTCTAGGAGTGACAACCCAATCGCCGACCTTTGCATCCATCCACGTGAGCTGGATGCCTTCTTGACCGGCGTAGAGTAGGCCGTCTTCCGCGTCAACCTTAATGTTGTAGCGGGTGCCTTTTAAGTGCCACTCTACAATATCTTTTAGTATCGGGAATAATTTTCTTAAAAACTCCTTGTCCTTGGTGTCTTGGTAATAGGAGTTTACAGCAAGGAAAAACCATAGGGTAGCATCAACAGTGTTGTATTCGGGCTTTTGTCCTTCATCAGGAAAACGATTGGGCAGCATTCCCCTGTCTGCATATTTCGCAAATGTTAGCAAAATTGATTTGGCTATTTCAGGGCGTCCCGTGCATAGCGCAAGACCGGGAAGACTTATCATGGTGTCTCGGCCCCAATCGCTAAACCAGTGATATCCCGCGATAGCAGTGTTCCCCTCTATGACAGGTGATTGTCGTCTTTTGACAACAAACTGATCTGCAGCCAATGCAAGTCTCTCAATTTTCTCCCTTAGTGGCTTTCTATATTTTAGTTTTGGGGAGCTTAGTTTATTTAAAATTTCGGATTCATAATATCTTCTTTTTTCAAGCTCGGTTTGTCCATCTATATATTCTAAATCTTCGGTACTTAAGGCTATAGTTAATGAATCGTCAGAATAAAGTGTGCATGTCAGGTCTCCAGCATGAAGAATGTCCTCCAAGTGATCAAGGCCTCTTTGCACTTCAGCAGACAAGTTAAAACCGTAATACCAATTATGAGCCGGCTCAAATTTGCCGCTGTCACTCTTTATATAAAAGGGTGTCGCATTTTCAAAGGCTATGATTTTAGTCCCGTCTTTTAATGGGACGATATCCATTTGCCAGTCGGATGCTTTTGTTAATGAATGGTAGTCTCTGTAATTGACCAGAGCTTTTATTTTAAGTGTCAGATCAGCAGAAGCATGTTTTAAAGAGTAATTAATATATGTGGTATTTTCATTCTGCTTCATCCATATTCGCTTTTCCAATATGGCATCGGCTATTGAATAACGCCAAAGAGGGATGTTCCCTTCAAGCTGGAAACTCTCAATATTTATATAGCCAGGGGGATCGATCGTATTGTCTGACCAGCTATTTGAGAAAAGCTTGTATTCCCTCTCCCGATATAAAACTGTATCGTCAAGTTTCGAAACCAGGAGAGATCTTCCTACGGGGGGATTAAGCGCTGCGACAAGCAGTCCATGATATCTACGGGTCAGGATTCCTGAAATGGTTCCTGAAGCGAAACTGCCCAAACCGTTAGTTACAAGCCACTCTCGTCTCTGAG
>Ga0209633_10001716_pt1 | contig 22053 bp, 22 predicted proteins | sample Cruoilmetagenom1_FD_187290 | JGI IMG/M metagenome (GOLD analysis project Ga0209633, IMG submission 187290) | Oil polluted marine microbial communities from Coal Oil Point, Santa Barbara, California, USA - Sample 1 (SPAdes) (version 2) | ecosystem: Environmental > Aquatic > Marine > Oil seeps ... | reverse complement strand
TTGATAATATTCCTTACCCTCTTCAATTTACCTGCTGAAACGGTTTTAGGTTTTTTATCGATAGGGGAGTAAATAAAACTGCCATCAAAAGCAAAACAAACAGGAAGTACTAATGGTTTTCCAAATTCGTCCACTGTTGCCATTCTCGCAATTCTATGAGAATTAATTATGTCTCTTTGCTTTTCTGTGAGATTTATTGTCAAGCTAATTTTTCAATGACTCCCTAATATGCCTTGAATTATCATTTATGTCTTTTATAATACCTTGTTTTTATTTAGGGTAATCAAGAATTTTAATTGACATAAATTCAAATGGATAATTTCAAGATCTTTTGTGGAACTTCGAACGTACCCCTAACGGAAGCAGTGTGTAAATATTTGGGCGTCCCGTTGGGTGTAGCTGAAATAAGACGCTTTAGTGACGGCGAGCTTTCAACTGAGATATCTGAAAGTGTAAGGAGATGTCATGTGTTTGTTCTACAGTCCACATGTCCACCGACTAACGAACATATAATGGAACTCCTAATTCTTACAGATGCTTTAAAAAGGGCTTCTGCTACATCGGTTACTGCAGTCATACCTTATTATGGTTATGCAAGGCAAGATAGAAAGGTTAAACCAAGGGCCCCTATATCTGCAAAACTTGTTGCAGACCTCATTACAACTTCAGGAATAAGCCGTGTAGTTACCGTAGATCTTCACGCTGGACAGATTCAAGGATTCTTTAATATACCAGTAGATCATATATACGCAGCCCCCGTATTATTAAAACACATAAAAGAAAATAGGAACAACGGTGATCTCGTTATTGTTTCTCCTGATGCAGGAGGAATGGAAAGAGCCAGAGCATTCGCAAAACGCCTTGATGCCGGACTTGCAATGACAGACAAGAGACGCCCTAATCCAAATCAAGCGGAAATAATGAATGTGATTGGAGACGTTGAAGGCAAATCTGTAATTCTCTTTGATGATTTAGTCGACACTGCCGGCACTGCCATACAAGCGGCAGAAGCGCTAATCGAGAAAGGAGCAAAGAGCGCATCTCTTTGCTGTACACACGGAGTGCTATCAGGAAATGCAATTGAAAGGATTAAAGATTCAGCACTTGAGGAAGTTATAATTACAGATACTATACCCCCGTCTCAAGAAATGTTAGATTGTGATAAATTTAAAGTTCTTACAATCGCCGATCTTCTTGGTGAATCAATAAAACGAATAACAACAGGAGAATCCATAAGCAGTCTTTTTAACTAACAAGCATTAAGAATTTATGGAAGGAGCATAAAAATGGCACAGAGCATATTAAATGTACAAAAGAGAATAAGAATGGGTAAAAGCGGGGCACGAGAAATTAGAAAAGAAGGTAATATTCCGGCGGTATTGTATGGTAAGGGAACAGAAGCTATATCTCTTGTGATTAACCCGGTCGAGTTAAAACAAGCCCTATCTACAGAAGCGGGTGAAAACACCTTGCTTGAGATACGCGTTAAAGACGGAGATACGGATATCCCAAAGTTGTCACTACTAAGAGAAGTTCAATATGACTATCTAACAGATAAACCCATTCATTTAGACTTCCAGACTTTGGATATGAAAGAGAAAATTACAGCTGCTGTCCCTGTTCAGATTGAAGGTATAGCAAAAGGAGTAAAGGAAGGCGGTATACTTGAGGAAATACTAAGAGAGATTAGTGTTGAGTGCTTACCTTCAAATATCCCCAACTCATTTTCAGTTGATGTTACAGAGCTTGAAGTAGGTCATTCAATTCATGTTAATATCTTGGAAACAGAAGAAGGCATAACGATACTGCATGATAATGAAGACACAATAGTTACTGTTCTGGCTCCTAAGGTTGAAGAGGTCGCAGCACCTGAAGAAGAAGAGATTGAGGGTGAAGAAGAAGGCGAAGAAGCGGCGTCTGAAGAAGTTAAAGAAGAAGGAACCGAAGAGGACAGCTAACCCTAATGATGTTAGTCGTAGGACTTGGAAATCCTGGGAAGGAATACACGCTGACTAAACATAACGTCGGTTTTTTAGTTGTAGATGAATTGGGAAAAAGGGTTGGAATAGATATAAAAAAGAATAAATTTCAAAGTTTATACGGTGAAGGATTTTTAGAAGGCAATAAAATACTTCTTTTAAAACCGCAAACCTATATGAACCGCAGTGGGGGTGCGGTTTCAAGTGCCTCGGATTTTTATAAAATTCCCCCCGAAAACATTATCGTAATACATGATGAAATGGATATATCGTTTGGCAGGATAATGATAAAGCCGGGCGGCGGAAGTGCTGGAAACAAAGGAATTAAATCGATTATATCGTCTTTGGGAAGTAAAGATTTTATAAGGGTCAGAATTGGTATTGGAAAACCTAATGCAAAATCGGATGGAGCAAACCATGTACTTTCCAACTTCAGTAAAAGCGAGAGTACAATGGTAGAAGAATCAATTCAAACGGCTGCCGATGCGGTATTAGAGATCATTAACAACGGGCTTGAAAAAGCCATGAACAAGTACAATGTTAAATCTAAAAATAAAGAAAACACAGAACAAATAAGTTCTCATTAATTAAAGGAGGTTTAATCCAATGGGAGAAGTAATAGCAGCCCTGTTTGGGCTCATCTTAGGTGTAATTGTCTTAGGATATGCTTATCTAGTATATCGCGAGATAAAGTCTCTTCCTGAAGGCAATGACACAATGAAGGAAATCTCTGCTTCAATACATGAAGGAGCGATGGTTTTCTTAAATAGAGAATACAGGATAATAGGAATTTTTGTTGTCATAGTTTTTATCCTACTAGGCATTTTTATCGGCTGGAAAGCAGCGATCGCATACATAGGCGGCGCTCTTTGCTCTATACTTGCAGGATTCTTCGGAATGAAATCTGCAACAAAGGCAAATGTTAGAACAGCGCAGGCCGCAGCTACAGAAGGACAGGGTAGAGCCCTAGCAGTAGCATTTAAAGGCGGAAACGTCATGGGATTGTCAGTAGCCGGCTTAGGCTTAATTGGGCTTTCAGTAGCCTTTACATTTGGAATAGGACTTCCGGAAAATCCGAGCGATCCTTCCGCGCTTGCACTATTCGCCCAAAACTTCGCAGAAGTTATAGGTGGATTCGCCATGGGCGCTAGTACTGTAGCACTCTTTGCAAGAATTGGCGGCGGTATCTTCACTAAAGGAGCAGACGTTGGGGCTGACCTGGTAGGTAAGGTAGAAGCCGGCATTCCTGAAGATGATCCTAGAAACCCCGCTACAATTGCAGATAACGTTGGAGATAACGTTGGAGACGTTGCAGGAATGGGCGCTGACCTTTTTGAATCATATGTCGGCGCTGTTATCGCGACAATGGTTATCGCCGCTGGTATGGGTGTGAATGAAATAGCATTAATGTCTATTCCAATAATACTTATAGCGGTAGGCAGCTTCTCCTCAATAATAGGGTCCAAAAGCGTTGAGTGGATGAAAGACTTGGAACCTCATCTTGTACTAAGAAGGGCGACTTTCTATGCAGGTGGAATTTACTTAGCAATTTCTCTGATAGTGCTCTTAGTAGTAGGTTTAGTAGATGGAATAGGCGGATATATAATCTGGATATGGCTATCAGCTGTTCTAGGGTTATTGGCTGGTATAGCAATCGGACTATTAACTGAATACTATACTTCAGGCCCTCCGGTTAAAAAAATTGCGGAAGCATCTCAGACCGGGGTTGCTACAAACATCATTGAAGGACTTTCAGTGGGTATGGTGAGCACCACAGCTCCTGTGATAGTAATTGCTATTGCAATTGGAGTTTCCTATTCGTTCGCAGGACTCTACGGAATCGGAATCGCAGCTGTGAGCATGCTTGCAACCATAGGAATAACAATGTCTGTAGATGCTTACGGTCCTGTAGCTGACAACGCTGGCGGTATAGCAGAGATGTCGCATCTTGGAGAAGACGTAAGAAAAATCACTGACAAACTTGACCAACTTGGAAACACAACAGCGGCAATTGGAAAAGGATTTGCAATCGGCTCTGCAGCGCTTGCAGCTCTTGCTTTATTTGCAGCATATACCAAGGCTGTTGGTTTGACTTCAATTGACCTAACTCATAGCAATGTTGTTACAGGCTTGCTCTTAGGCGGAACGCTACCGTTTTTACTTGGCGCTCTTACAATGGGGGCTGTCGGAAGAACCGCGCAAAAAATGGTCGAAGAGGTAAGGAGACAGTTTAGGGATATCCCGGGTCTTCTCGAAGGAGAAGCAAAAGCTGATTCTGCCACATGTGTTGCTATCAGTACGGATGCTTCACTTAGAGAGATGATCATCCCTGGAATCATTGCTGTCATAGCCCCTATAGTTATAGGAATTATTCTTGGCCCTGAAGGCTTAGGCGGTTTTCTGGCTGGAGCAATTGTTTCTGGTGTGATGCTAGCGCTTATGATGGCAAACTCTGGCGGCGCATGGGACAATGCTAAAAAATATATAGAAGAAGGCAACCTGGGCGGAAAGGGATCAGATGCTCATCATGCAGCAGTTGTGGGAGACACAATTGGTGATCCGTTTAAAGATACTTCAGGACCAGCAATGAACATTTTGATTAAGCTAATGTCAATTGTATCACTTGTAATTGCACCGCTATTAATTTGATGAAAAACAATAAACTGGGATGCGGTATTAAAGCCGCATCCCCAAATAATCTTAACAAGTTGGTATTTACAGGTAAAATATACGAATATTAAAATAATCTGTCGCTCTGATAAAATTGCAAGCTACCATCAGGGCCCAAATGACCGAGACAGGAGGTAGTAAAAATGGCTATTACGCCAAACTATTACGAAACACTTTATATAACAAGGCCAGATCTGCCAGAAGAAGATCTTGCCAAAATCCAACAGAAACTCCAAGATTCAATTTCCAACAACCAAGGTGAGACTGTAAAAGCCGAGAAATGGGCTGAAAGGGAATTGGCCTATGAGATTCAGGACCATAAAAGAGGAATTTATTACATTCTTGTATTTAAAGCCCTGCCTGATGCTAGTAAAGAGATAGAAAAGCATCTTCAGTTCTACAATACTGACATACTCAGATTCATGACCCTCAAAATTACTGAGGAAGCAGCTAACAAGAACAAGAAGTCTAAAGAGGATAAAACTCCTAAGGCTGAACCTGAACCTGCTCCAAAAGTAGAGGCCGAACCTGAACCTGCTCCAAAAGTAGAGGCTGAACCAGAACCTGCTCCAAAAGTAGAGGCTGAACCAGAACCTGCTCCAAAAGTAGAGGCTGAGCCTGAATCTGCTCCAGAAGTAGAGGCTGAATCTGCCGTATCAGAAAATGCTGAAGAAGTTAAGGTAGAAAGCGAAGCTAAAGCAGAAACTTCAGAAGAGGTTAAAAGCACTCAAGAAGAAGGAGGAACTCAATAATGGATTCACGAAGAGATAGAGGAAGATATTTTACTAAAAAGAAAGTTTGCAGATTCTGCACAGAAACTATAGAAATGGATTATAAAAATGTCGATTTGCTATCGAGATTTATTACTGATAGGAAAAAGATTGTGCCAAGAAGAAATTCTGGTCTTTGCGCTTATCATCAGAGACAGCTTGCCACTACTATCAAGAGATCAAGATTTATGGCGCTTCTTCCATATACGGTGCTACATTAAATAGAGTATGGGAAGAAATTTTTAGTAATACTGATTTAACAAGAAATACTCGGAGGTTTTCAGAATATGAGGGTTATACTTATAACAGACGTCGACTCAGTTGGTAGAATGGGCGAAATAAAGGAAGTTAAAAATGGGTTAGCCAGGAATTATTTAATCCCACAAAAAATGGCTATAAGAGCAACTCCCGGAAATATAAAAATTTGGGAGCAAAAAAGTAATATAATACAGAAACGTGAAGAGGGCTTAAAAGCCGAAGCGCAGGGTTTTGCATCTAACCTTGATGGAGCAAGTGTTACGATCCCAGTTAAGGTTGGAGAAGAGTACAAACTGTTCGGATCTGTTACTTCTCAAAATATTTCTGATGCTTTACAAGAAATTGGTTTTGAGGTTTCAAGAAAGAATATTGAGCTCGATAGCCCTATTAAGGAAATAGGAACTCATGATATAAGCGTAAAACTCTTTCATGATGTAGTAGCGAATATCACAGTTGAAGTTCAAGGGCAGGATGCAGACGGAAACATAGTGGAAGTAATACCAGAACCAGAAATTGAAACTGTAGAAGTAACTGAACTAGAAACTGAGCCAGAGATAGAGGCTGAGTCGGTAGAAGCAGTTGAACCCGAAGCTGAGACAATAGTAGAAGAATCAGTTGAGGAAACAGAAGAAGCAGAGGAACCAAAAGAAAAAGATTAAGCTCTAAGTTCTAAAAATTTTTAAAATCATTTCCAGCTAAAGTTGCTTTCTGAGTACTATTGAGAACCTAACTGTAACATCTGTGCAAGCGGCACTTTTGTATAACTCTTCGGAGCTTGAAATTCACTACCATCTATTTTTTTCTTGGAAACTTTAATAGCCTCCTCAACAATCGAATTCCCAGAAAGAGGGTAATCTATTGTTTTCATTGGAAAACCTGTGCTAAATACTTCTATATAAGCTTGCTCTGACTCTTGGGAGAACGAATTACTTCCTCTCATGCTATCCTCAATCTGTCTAAGCTCGCTTAGATAATCAATCATTTTTTCCATATCAATTTCTTCTTGAATTCTCACATCACTGCTTGTCCAGATTTCTTCATCAAGCTTGCCGTTTATATAAATTTCATATTTTACCGATTCATATCCCGCGATTTTATTAGTATCACCGGTTTTTTTTAAAGTAATTTTCATAGGTTTGACATTATTACCGGGAAGCTCAATTCCTTGTCGCTTCATCATGCCCTCTGCCCGCGCTCTTTGATTAGGAGGAAGTTCCGAAAGCTGCTGCATCATAGCAGCTTTCATCTTCAGGGCATATTGTTTGTAATACGCAAAATAATCCTTAGCCTGTGTAGTAGAATATGTCTTTGATATGTTATCAAGCTGTATCATTTCTCCGGTATCGAGATTGAATATTGCAGAAAACTGACCTTCTTCATCAAAAGATTTAATCTTATTCCCCTGCATATAAATAGTTCCTTTTATCTTCTGACTACTACCTTCTTCATACCTTTCTCGTTCCATTATAAGACCAGCATATGATTGATATGCGCTAAATAAAAAAAACATAACAATAATAAATAGAGTTCTGCTAGAAACCGACATTTCACTACCTCCGTAGTCTAATTGGGGAATATTAAGTTTAATCCAGGATGGGTAATAAAATAACTTATAAACCAGATATTAGCTATAAGAAAGTATTTAAAAAAAATAGTGATTGAGATTGCTTAATCTCTATTGACGCAACCTCAATCTGTGATAGATTAACACGGACTAATTGAGAGATTTCATGGAGGTAATTTTTTTATGGCTGATACTATTAAGTTTGCCCCGATTGGTGAAAAAGAAGTCACAAAAGCAATTGTTGAGGGGTTTTCAAACGAATTTGTAGAACATATTGATAGCGATGTGATAGTAGTTGGAGCTGGACCAAGCGGTCTTGTTGCAGCTAAAGATATTGCAAAAGCAAAATACAAAGTACTTCTAGTGGAAAGAATGAATTACCTCGGGGGCGGATTTTGGATTGGCGGCTACTTAATGAACAAAGTTACCGTAAGGACACCTGGAAATGAGGTACTTGATGAAATAGAAGTACCATATGAGGAAGTAGAGCCTGGTCTGTGTGTAGCTGATGGTCCTTATGCTTGCTCTAAATTAATAGCTATGACATGTGAAGCCGGAGCTAAAATACGTAACATGACTATGTTTGATGATCTCGTATACAGGGAAAATGGACGTGTTGCTGGGATTGTTATCAACTGGACTCCGATTGCTAACATGCCAAAGGAAATAACTTGTTTAGACCCAATAGCCATTGAATCAAAACTAGTTATTGATGCTACAGGGCATGACGCTTACTGTGTTAATAGACTTTCTCAACAGGGACTTTACAAGAAGCTCCCGGGACATGGTTCTATGTGGGTTGAGAAATCAGAAGAAGCTCTAGTTGAATATACAGGCTTGGTTCATCCTGGATTGATTGCTTGCGGGATGTCCGTTAACACTACATATGGGCTTCCTAGAATGGGACCAACATTCGGTGGAATGTTACTTTCTGGTAAAAAAGCTGCTCAGGTAGCAATAGATATACTTAGTGGCGGCGAAGAACAGGCCAGAGCTTAAATTAAACTGTAATAATTCTTAAAATTATGTAGGGGGAGAGATTAAGATAGATCTTCCCCTTTTTCTTACATTATTAGTTCCTTACATTGATCACACAGAACACCTTCATACTGCACATTTAGTACTTCTTCCTGCCAATGAGAATTAGACAGGCAACATTTTGAATTCTCACAGAAAGGGTTTCCGGTTAATTCATAAAAAATTGCCTGAAGGGCATATGAGGGAAGAATTGAAGAAATCTTTGGATCATCATATTCCACAAACCTTCCTTTATACATACTATCGAGTTCACTAGTGCCGAACCCACTTTGTATAAGCCTACCTTTAACATAATAATATTCTCTGGGTTTTGCAGGAGCCTCTACTAATCCTGATGTTGAAATCAGTGACGGTGTACCCATAAGCACTACCCTTGCGTGATATCTTCGATCTTCAAAAGTTCCAAAAAGTCTACCGGTGAATAGTAAATGTATGAAACCGTTATTTAGCTCATAATGAATTTTTTCTGCAAACAGTCGGTATAAAATCCTCTGAATCCAATACCCGTCATAGAACTTTTCTCTAACATTATCAGAGCCTAAGAGTTTTTTTATCTCCATCTCGATTTCAGAGCTAACTGGAGAGTTAGTTGTATCAAGGGGGTTTGATATATCTTCAATTTGTATTGAAGAGAAATCCTTTGCCAACTCATAAAGACTTTGTTCTGATAGCGAAAGAAAATCTATGAGATTACCACGATCCTCGATGCGCATTCCATATTGCCTGAGATTCTGTATTACTAAATTAATATTAAGTGATGTAGAAGGGTAATCTGAGTAAATAAAAACTCGGATGTCTTGTTTCATTTGGGAAATTGAATAAGATTTATTTAAGAACTATAAATTTCTTACTAATACTAAACTTTAATTTCTGCTATTATTTCAATCTCGACGGGTGAGTTAGCAGGAAGCTCAGAGACACCCACTGCAACTCTGGCATGTTTTCCTGCATCCCCAAGCACTTCAAAAAAGAAATCTGATGCGCCGTTCACCACTGCAGCTTGAGAATTAAAGCCTTGAGAGCTTGCTATATAACCCGTTAATTTTATAACTCTCTTTAACCTGTCAAAACCGCCGAGCTCTTTTGCTATTACTGCAAGAGCATTGATAGAAGCAACCCTGGCTGCCTGATATGCCTCTTCTTCAGTTACTTGGGCTCCTACTTTTCCCTTAAATACCAGATTCCCGTCTCTAAGCGGTAGCTGGCCTGAAATATAGAGCAAATGACCTGAGATAACAGCTGGCACGTAAGCTCCTAAGGGATCCGGTGGAATAGGAAGTTTTATGCCTAACTCTTGTAAACGTTTATTAACTTCTGTCATCCCGAGCCTCCACTTTAAGCGCTACGTAAACGGTATTTGATCCACGCCTTACTAAAAACAACAAGTTCTGCCCCTCTTCTACTGAATCAATGGTCTTTCTGTAATCATCTAAATTCACGATCTGTTTTTTATTTATTTCCAAAATGACATCCCCTTTGAGCAAACCAGCTTCAGATGCCATGCTATTCCCCCTAACGTCTGTAATAACAACACCATTTGAAAATTCAATCCCCAATTTACTCTTTACCTGTGGAGTTATCTCCTGAACAATAAGTCCTAAGTTCTGCTCTACCTCACGGTCCGGACCCAGTTTGGAAGCTTGTACCCCTTGTTCAGGAAGTTCTCCCAGTTTTAAATTTAGAACCTTTTCCTTACCGTTTCTTAAGACTTTCATCTTAGTTTTTGTTCCAGGAGAATAGCTGGCTACCAACTTAGGCAGATCGGGCATTTTATCAATTTTATTCCCATTTAGCTCTATTATAATATCTCCCCTCTTAACTCCAGCTTTATCCGCTGGACCTCCGTCTGTTACATCTGCAACCAAGGCTCCATCGTCATCTCCAAGTTCAAGACTTTCGGCAATTTCAGGGGTCACTTGCTGCACATATACTCCTATCCACCCTCTAACAACTTTGCCTCCGTTTCTAAGTTGGGATACAACATTCTTTGCCATATTTACCGGAATCGCAAAACCAATCCCCTGGCCACCTGCAATTATTGCTGTATTTACACCTACAACTTCACCTTGAAAATTAAAAAGCGGACCACCGCTATTTCCAGGATTAATTGCAGCGTCAGTTTGAACAAAATCGTCATAAGATCCTAGTCCTAAAGATCTGCCCTTGGCGCTGATGATTCCTGAAGTTACCGTATGACCTAATCCAAATGGGTTACCAATAGCTAATACCCAATCACCGATTTCAAGCCTATCGGAATTGCCGAACTTAACAGCAGGCAACTTTGTTTTTGGCTCAATTTTAAGGAGCGCTAAATCAGATTTGGGATCAGTACCTATTATTTTTGCGGGATAAGTATCTCCGTTCTGAAGTATCACTTTGATATCCGTTGCACGCTCAACGACATGGTTATTAGTAATGATGTATCCATCCTCACTAAAAATAAATCCTGAGCCCAGCCCTTTTCCTTTAAACTTTCTCTGTGGACTCTCTTCAAAGAATTTTTTAAAGAAATCATCAAAAGGATCGTCTCCCCTTTCTCCGAAAGGAGATTCAAAAGACCTTGTACCGCTTTTAGAAACACTTGTTGTACTTATATTTACTACAGATGGGCTTAATTGTTTAACTAAAGGCGATAGAGATTTAAATTCATTAGTTTGCGCATTCGCACCAATCTGTAAGCCCAAAAAAACTATTGAAACAATAATAGGGAAAATCAAGACTTTTGCCATTTTTGCCATTACTTTAATACCTCCAAAAGAAAATTATTTGAAGTAGCTCAGTTCAAAATACTATTAGAACATTCTATTCATATTTCTTAAAAGGATACTAAGCAAACCCAGAATTTCTATAATAATATTATAACCTAGCAAATGGTCTAAAGTAGCCTGGATTCGGCAAAGTAATATTAGATGATCTACAAACTATAAGATATTTAGAATTATATAGGTTCTTTAAGCATGCTGTCCCAGTATCGAACGTGAAGCTTGTTTGAATAAAACCGCATCAGAAAATCCCTTGCAGAAGATACAAAACGATTATTGGCATAAGCAAATTTACCCATCATTCTGGATTGATCTTGTATCTTGTCTACACGAGAGCGCCTTCTTGACATATAGATATCAAAAGCTTGTTCTATATATTTAGAATCCGCCCTTGACAGCTCATCTGCTAATACGGCGGCGGATTCCATCGCCATTGATACACCGCCTCCCGCAGTTGGTAATATTGCATGTGCCGCATCACCAACCAAAACTACTCTGCCCATATGCCATTTCTTCATTTTTAGGTCATTGTAGTAGCCGTGGAATATCTCCTTTGGATCATCTAGTCCATTTAAGATGTCTGGAACAATGCCTCCGAAATCCTTAAAGTTATCCTGGATTCTGTTAATCCTTGATTCAACGGGGTCGGGCTCATGAGCTTCTTTTCGTATGCTAGTAAATACTGATAGCCTGCCCTTAGTAGGCCATATTCCAAAGAATTTTCCAGTGCCCCAGTATTCGGCAATTTCTAGAGTCTTTGCTATATTAGGTTTGACCCAAAAACTCCACCCTTTCATTCCGCTATAAGTTAATGGAACATCTCCAAATACAAGTTCTCTTGTTTTGGAACGTACCCCATCACACCCTACCACAAGATCAAAAGTTTCTTGTGTACCGTCGTTGAAAGTTACATAAGCTTCATCATTGGTTTGTACAATTTTATCGACAGTAGTATTCATTCGGATCGAATTAGGATCGACTGCTTTTTTAATGACTTCAATTAAATCAGGTCTATATGTGCTCAACATCGGGCCATATTTTTCAGTTACATCTTTAACGGAATATGAATGCAGCATTTGTCCTTGCTGATCAGAAACATTATATGTTGTAAATTGAAGTCCAACATCAAGTAAATCTCTATAGACTCCTAATCCCTTTAAAATTCTGCTGCCCGAGGGCCAAAGCACAATAACGTAGCCTACAGATCCATACTCAGGAATACGTTCTACAAGAGTCGGCTTAAAGCCTCTTTGCTGGAGTAAAGCAGCAAAAGTCAATCCCGCGATTCCGCCCCCTACTATGAGAACCCTCATTTCGGGCCCGTATCTTACCGGCAAGCTATATTTATCTGTATCTATTGAATTCAATCTTAACTCCTGATTCTTTTGTATTACTCCATTTATAATATATTAACGATTCATGAAATTGGAAGACTATTTTAACTTAATTTATTATACCGGATTATGACATGGGTTAAATATTAGTATTGAGGGACCTCTTTGCCGGAATCACCATAAATCTCAAGCTCAAGCCCGTCTGGATCAAGAAAATGGTAAGCCTTTCCTTTTCCATCTTCTCCCATTTTGATTTCTATAAACTCTATCCCCTTATCTTTTAGGATTTGGCTTGATTTCTCAATATCATCCACGCCAAAAGCTACGTGGTTTATACCTTCGGCATATTCGCCTTTTTGAAGTGATCTATTCTTATTTTCGCTGAGAGCAACTATTGCCTTAGATTTTGTACCAAGAGAACTCTTTTTTTCACCACCGCTCGGACGCCCATCAAGTATCAACCTTAAACCCAATATATCCGTATAAAATTCAATCGACCGATCCATATTGCTCACTACTATTGCAACATGATCTAAATCCTTAATCATATCTGCTTTGCCGACTATCTTATCGAGCCATCCCATTTAATTCCTCATAGATGCAGCTAATTTAATCTGACCTTACTAATCAAGATCCACGCAACTACTGAGATTATGAGAACTATTAGTAAACCCATAATCCCATAACTGCTAGTAATAGAATGAATCAAATTAGGTTGAACATCAATAACCCTTTGAAAGGTATCGTATTCACCATTTATAGCTGGGTCTTCTGAATTTATGATTACCGATAAAACGATAGATCTTATACCATCTCTTTGCGGTTCTACAAACCACGCCCATCTAGAGGGATTGTCCTTTGCTATATGCCTAACTTTGCTATCGTTTAGAAGGTCATCTGATATATCGGGATCATTTTCTAACTCTTGAGATATTTTAAAGCCACTTCCACTTAGATTGATACCAACTTGATTTTCTAGACTTAAATTTGGCGAATCTTTGGATAATGCCTCTATAAAAGAATAAGAAACCTCAGCTTCTACTGTATAAGTTTGGCCAATTTGCATTTCTCTTGGTGTAGTGAAAATGATCCCATTTGATGCATTTTGTCTTACTTTTTTTGCCATACTTTTTGATAAATCTTCCAAAATAGGCTGAACAGGAGTTAGAACTTTTTCATCAGACAACTCAGTTGAAGTACTTTTTACTATCTGTTCTTGGGTAGATTCAGTTTGTTCGTTTTGAGATAGCTCTTCCGTTTCGATATTTCCCTCTACTACTGCAGGATCGGTAGGAATATCAACTATTAAATTTACTCTTCTGTTTTGCTGAAGTGCTTCATTGGTCTCCCCAACACCGTATTTTTCGGTACCGCCCTTTCCTACTATTTTGATATAATTGGGATTTAAGCCAATATCAACTAAGTAATCTTTTACCAGTCTCGCCCTCTTTTCTGACAGATTTAAATTGTAATCTGCTTTACCTGTTATATCTGAATACCCTTCAAGTGTAATTCTGAATTCAGGGATATTGCGCAAAGAATTGGCCTTTTGATTTAAGACTTCTATGCTCTCCTCACTAATGCTATTTGTATTTGAATCAAAAAATACGGCTTCAAGCTCTTGAGGCTGCGCTCGGAGATCATGTGAAAACAGGAAAACAAAAGAGACTGATAGCAAACATACAAAAACAGTAAAATAAGAGATTGCGTTATAAAGTTTGACTCTATTCAAATTCCTACTCTCTCCGTTGTAATACGATGATAAGATTAGCTCTTTTTGATTAATATTGATGCTATACTAACTAGATTACACTTTAATAAGGATTTTGTTAATACGACCAATGTCCAGAGCTAAATCACACATTAAAGATCTTTTTGAGATCAATGTATATAATTCCATAACATCACTAGACAAAGAGCTTTACAACACAATAGTTGATGCAGAAAACCCCTTTCTTGAATATGAGTTTTTAGAGGCATTAGAGAAATCAGAATGTGTTGGTCCGCATACTGCATGGAAACCGCGTTATATAGTTCTTACTGACAAAAATAAGATTATTGGGGCGATTACATCTTACATTAAGCTGGACTCTTACGGTGAATATATATTTGACTGGGAATGGGCCAGAGCTTTTGAAAGCTCGGGGCTTAGTTATTATCCGAAACTAGTTGCGGCTATTCCTTTCACACCCGCTACAGGGCGACGCATTCTCGTTCATCCCGATTACCCGTTTGAAGAGTGCGCAGAGATTATGATAGAAAGATTAATCGATCTCTCTATTGAAGAGCATTGCTCATCAATTCACTTTCTATACTTGACTGAAAATGAGTATGATTTTTTGGATAAGTTTGGATTCTTGAGAAGAAAAACACATCAGTATCACTGGAAAAACCGGAATTATAAAAATTTTGATGATTTTCTTTGCGATATGCGCTCTGGAAGAAAAAAGCAGATCAGAAAAGAGAGAAAATCTCTTGACCAAATTGGCCTTGAGATACAGACACTGCATAAAGACGAAATAAAAGAAGAACATATGGATGCAATGTGGGAATTCTATTTGGACACTCACTCTCGCAAATGGGGCAGCGCGTACTTAAATCGAGAGTTTTTTGATTTACTGTTCACGAATTATAGGCATCGATTAGTTTTTATCATGGCAAATGACGGCAGTAAGTGGGTTGGCGGAACATTTAATGTCTTTAAAAATAATAGGCTCTTCGGTAGATACTGGGGAACGCTTTATAATTACAAGAATCTACATTTTGAATGTTGTTTCTATGGATTAATAGATTATTCTATAAAGAATGGAATAGATATTTTTGAAGCAGGCGCGCAAGGCGAGCATAAGTTCCTAAGGGGTTTTGCTGCAGTGCCTACATATAGTTCACATTTAATTTTGAACGAAGGAGCAAATAAAGCGATTGGTGATTATTTAATTAGGGAAAGAGATTATACGGATCATCTAATTACACAATATAATAGACAATCACCACTGAAATATTTATACGGAAAGTAAAAAATAATGGAAGAAAGGATAATCAAACCAGGCGATCTTGAAGGTGATCTACTTACTGAGGAAAAGATCGGCTTAAAAAAACCTGACATGTACAGAGTTGTGCTACTTAATGACGACTATACTCCAAGGGATTTTGTGGTTTGGATATTGATGAGGGTATTTTACAAAGGAGAGACAGAATCTACCAGAATTATGATAGAAGCTCATACTGCAGGAAAAAGCACGGTAGGTGTTTATACATATGATGAGGCTACAACCAAAATTGCGCAGGTCGATAAAATCTCAAAGCAGTACGAACACCCGCTGACCTGTATACTGGAAGTAGAAAGCGGTGGAGAAGACGAATGAAGCTATCAAAAGAACTCGAAGAAACATTAAAACGATCATTTGAGCAGGCCAAGGTAAGAAGACATGAATTTATTACTTTGGAACACATTCTGTTTGAATTAACTTATGATCCCGACGCATCAGATGTATTAATTGGATGCGGGGTTGATCTGGACAGGCTTAGAGAGTCAATTGATATTTTTATGAATGAGAATATGCCTCCGATTGAATCTGAGTATTTGCCAGATCCTCAATACTCTGCAGGAAGCCAATTCGTACTTAAACTAGCGGCAATGCACGCCGAATCAGCTGATAAACCGGAGATAAACGGGGGCAATATACTGGTTTCAATGTTTAGGGTAGATGAGTCTCACGCTGTTTACATTTTGAATGAGCAGGGTGTTAACCGTTACGACGTAGTACGGTACTTTTCACACGGTAGACAACAATTTGCTGGCCGAGAAAAACCAACGAGCATTGCTAAAACTAATACAGAATCCGCACCCGAACAAAAAGACCCGCTTTCAGAATACTGTACCAACCTAGTTCAAAAAGCGAGTGACGGCAAGTTAGACCCCTTAATTGGCAGGGAGTCTGAAATAGACCGCACAATTCATATCTTAGCTCGAAGACGTAAAAATAACCCTATATTCGTAGGGGATGCTGGGGTTGGAAAAACTGCGATAGCTGAAGGACTAGCTCTTAGAATTGCAGAAAAGAAAGTTCCAGAAGCTTTAGAAGAAACTCATATATATGCTTTGGATATGGGATCTCTTACTGCAGGAACTCGTTATAGAGGAGACTTTGAAGAAAGATTAAAAGCAATAATAGATAGTGTAAAAGGTGATCAGAAAAAGGTTTTATTTATTGATGAAATCCACACCGTAATTGGTGCAGGCGCAGTATCAGGGGGAACATTGGATGCGTCTAATATGTTAAAACCCGCGCTGGCAAATGGAGAAATCCGGTGCATTGGAACAACCACTTCCAAAGAATATAGAGGGGTATTCGAAAAAGACCATGCTCTGGCTAGAAGATTCCAAAAAATAGACGTCTATGAACCTAGTCAGGAAGAATGTCTTAAGATTCTACAGGGCTTAAAAAAGTACTATGAAGATTTTCACAATGTCAGATATTCAACTCCGTCTTTGAAAGCCGCTGTAGATCTTTCCGCTAAATATATGAACGACCGCAGGCTACCTGATAAAGCAATAGATCTTATTGATGAGGCTGGAGCTGATGTGAAATTACGAAAATATGATTCGGATACTAAACAAGTAACTGTTAAGGACATCGAAGCTCTAGTTGCTAAAATAGCCAAGATACCTACCCGCACCGTTAAAGTTGATGACAGAAACAGGCTTATGACTCTATCCGGCGACCTGAAGAAAGTCATTTTTGGACAGAACGAAGCCGTAGACAAACTAATTACTGCTATTCAAATGTCACGCTCCGGGCTAAGTGAGCCCAATAAACCCGTAGGCAATTTTATGTTTACGGGACCGACAGGTGTGGGGAAAACAGAATTAGCTAAGCAACTGGCAGAAGCCATGGGAATTGAGTTTATCCGCTTTGATATGAGTGAATATATGGAAAAACACACTGTGTCGCGTTTGATCGGTTCACCTCCCGGGTATGTAGGATACGATGAAGGAGGCCAGCTTACAGAAGCTGTTCATCAAAATCCACATGCAGTATTGCTACTTGATGAAATCGAAAAAGCTCACGAGGATGTATATAACGTACTGCTGCAAGTTATGGATCACGCTACCTTGACTGACTCAAATGGAAGGAAAGTCGATTTCAGGCAGATAATTTTAATTTTAACTACGAATACGGGATCAAGGGAAAGCAATCAGAGAAGTGTTGGTTTTGGAAAAGAGGAATATGAGGATAAAAGCGCGCAAGTTATTGAGCGGTATTTTAGTCCTGAATTCAGAAACCGTCTTAATGCAACACTGCATTTCAACTCTCTTAGTAAAAAAGTAGTGGAGAAAATTGTAGATAAGATGGTAAGTCAATTAGCCGATAGACTGAAAGCTAAAAAAGTTGCTCTTGAGCTCACACCAAAGGCGCGTACCTTCATTGCTGAGAAAGGTTACGATAAACAATTAGGTGCACGCCCTATCCAAAGACTTATTGACCATGAAATCACGCAGAACTTGTCACAAGAAATTCTGTTTGGCAAATTAGCTAGCGGTGGAAACGTTAAGATTGTAGTTAAATCCAACAAATTGGATTTTGAATATACTGAGAAATAAAACCCCAAGAAGAAGGTGCTTTATATGTTAGCCAGAGCTCAATATATATTTGGAAAAAAACTCATATTCACTTTATTGCTAATACTCTCAGCACAATTATCATATATATCTTTAGATTTCAATTTAAACGAAACAGCCCACGCCAGAAGTAAATCCAGCGGCAATGAGGCGATGAGAGAAATTAATTCAGGATTAGATCTAACTGGAAAAACGAAAACTCAAGTGCTTAAACTTTTAGGACCTCCTTGGGAAAAGGATACGACTCCGGTGAAAGCAAGATACAATGAGAAATGGACTTATAGCTGTGAAGATAAAAGGGGAATGACTTATAACTGTGTTTTTATCTATTTTGTGACAGATCGAGTGAAAAATGTTGAGATCTTCTAGTGCAGAAAAAATCTATAAGAGTGGGTGTTAAAAATGAAACAATGTCCTAAATGCGGAAATGATTTAAAGCTGAAATTAATTGGATCAATTGAAGTAGATGAATGTGAATCATGCAAAGGAATCTGGCTTGATAAAGGAGAGCTTCGAGAAGCTAAAGATCTTGCCGATCCCAATCTCAACTGGCTTGATTTCGAGATTTGGAAACACGAAGATAAATTCAATTCAAAAGAAGGTGCAATTGCTTGCCCAACTTGCAATACCCCCACAGTCGGAATTGAATATGGACATACTGGCGTAAATATAGATTACTGCAAAAACTGCCACGGCGTTTGGTTAGATAAAGATGAGTTGCCTAATATCATTGATGCACTTGAGACTGAGATACATGAAAAAACATTCTCAGAATATGCGCATGACACTATTGAGGAAGCAAAAGAAGTAGTTACAGGACCTGAATCATATATGTCAGAGTGGAAAGACCTTTCCTCCGTATTTAAATTGATGCAGTATAGACTTTATGTTGAAAAGCCAAGGTTCGTTGAGACTCTGACAGAACTCAATACTCTAAATCCATTCAAATAAACTATTGGGTGACAAAAGCTTTTAGCTATCGCTTAGTCTATAGCAACCCATCTAAGAGCTCAGACATTTGTGTGTTTCTAACCTCTCCGCTCTTATCATAAATCGTTTTACCATTTTTATCATATATTGTTAGATGGGGGATGTAATTTTTATAATGTTTGGTAAGAAGAGAGATCTGATCGCTTGATCTTGGCGAATCGAGGTCGACAACTACAAAATCTACTCTGTCGTTGTATTTCTCATATAACTCTACCGTTCTCCTAGCTTGGCGTTTAGAGTTATAACATTCTCTGTGGTAAAAAATCACATACGTAGGCTTACCTTTATTGATCGAACCATCTTTCATATTTTTACCGGTAATAAGGGGGCCATCGTTAGAATCACTTGAGTAGTTTAGATTGGGATTTAATTTAAGATCTGTGGCTGCAAAAACTCCAGTACTATAAGCAGCTCCTACAATAATCATTGTAATGAAAAAGAGTATGAACCTATTGTATCTATTTATCACTTTGCTTCTCTCCCAAGTATTTCAATCTGTTATAAATAATATACGGTAGTAAAGATTATACAGTTTCATCTTAATATGGAATTGCCAAATATTTTTTAGCTGCAAACCCTATGTTATTCTATTTTGCCTGTATATAATTTCATATCTAAATATGTGGAATGAATATGAATCAAGGAAGGAATCACAAATGGCTAGTTCAAAAGTACGCATAGCATCAAATATAAAGAATGAAGAACTTATCAATTTACGAAGACAAGAGATTGTGAATGCCGCAGTTAAGTTGTTTGTAGAAAAAGGGTTTCATAAAACAACTGTAAGAGAGATAGCTAAAGAATTTGGTATGAGTATGGGCGCTCTTTATGATTATATAAGAACAAAAGAAGATATATTATTTCTAGTTTGTGATCATATATTCAAACGTGTGAGCGATAAACTTCAGGCATCAGTTGAAGCAGAAAAAGACACCAAGGAAAAGCTGAGAAATGCGATCCGCGATTATTTTATAATAATTGACAGCATACAAGACTATACGCTTCTACTGTATCAAGAGACAAAGTCACTCAACAGAAAAGATAGGAACTATGTGCTTTCTGCTGAAATGAAATTAACAAAAATTTTTGAAAATATTATCTCTCAAGGTATCAAAGAAAAGACTTTCAAGATCGACAAGCGCACAGCTAAAATAGTAGCTAATAATATTATGGTGCAAGGGCAAATGTGGTCATTCAGACGTTGGGTTGCTCAAAAGAACTTTTCACTTAACAACTACATCAAGATACAGACTGATTTGATAATAAACTCAATTTCATAAGCTGCTTGACTTACTATTTAACAATTAATATAATCGAGACGAGCAAGCGCTCGGTCGAACATCGTATTAAAGGAGAGCAATATGTCGATTATCCGCCTTTCAGAAGAACAGAAAATGGTCCGTAATACCGCAAGAGAATTTACGGAAAACGAAATAAAACCAGTAGCATCAATTAATGACAAGGAACATAAATTTCCTAAAGATATAATAGACAAATTGGGCGAATTTGGTTTTATGGGCATGATTGTGCCAGAGCAATATGGCGGCAGTGGATTAGACTTTCTCTCTTATGTTCTAGCACTGGAAGAGATATGCAAGGGCTGCGCCTCCACTGGAAGCATTATGTCTGTTAATAATTCTTTGGTATGCGCCCCCCTTAAAACTTATGGAAATGAAAATCAAAAATCTTCTTTTCTCTATGATCTTGCCAGTGGAAATAAATTAGGCTGTTTCATGTTGAGCGAGCCTGAAGCTGGATCCGATGCGGCATCAATGAAAACAATGGCACATTTAGATGGCGATAGTTACATTCTCAATGGAACAAAATCATGGATTACAAACGGCGCTGAGGCAGATATCGCGCTAGTATTTGCATCAATAGATAAGAGCTTAAAACATAAAGGCGTTTCTGCGTTTATAGTCGATATGAGGACTCCTGGGATAAATATTGGCAAGCTAGAAGATAAACTAGGGATAAGGGCTACAAGTACTGCGCAGATATTTTTTGAAGACTGCAAAGTTCCCAGAGATAACTTACTCGGAAGTGATGGTGACGGGTTTAAGATTGCTTTACATACCTTAGACGGCGGGAGAATTGGGATAGCCGCGCAAGCTGTGGGCATTGCGCAAGCTGCGCTTGAGGAGTCTGTAAGATATGCTAAAGAGCGCAAGGCATTTGGCAAATCTATTTCTGATTTTCAAGGGCTCCAATTTATGATTGCTGATATGTCCACAAAAATTGAAGCCTCAAGACTACTTGTATGGCAAGCAGCCCTCATGAAAGATAGAAATGAAAAGTACAGCAAACAATCAGCGATGGCTAAACTCTTCGCAGCTGAAACCGCCATGTGGGTAACGACTAAAGCTATTCAAATCCACGGAGGTTATGGCTATACAACAGACTATCCTGTGGAAAGATATTTCAGGGACGCCAAAATAACTGAAATCTACGAGGGCACTTCAGAAATTCAAAGAATTGTTATCGCCAGAGAAACCTTAAAAGAAATAGAATAAAAAGAAGCCCTTCAAGATAACTTAAAGGGCTTCTTTCCTTAAAGAAGGAGGGTATAGGATGTCGAATCTTACTTAAATCTTTTTTCTACTAGTTATGATACAAATAAACAGCAAAAGGATTCTGATATTTCCGATTTACTTCTTCGTGATAGATTGAGCCCAGCCTTTTAGAATCTTAACCGTAATATAATCCCCAACTTTTAACCCTGAAATTTTGTCATTTGAGGTTGATACGTTAAAAATTTTATCATTGGACAATTTTATACTTAGTAAACTATCTTCTTGTCCTTCATTAATAGTGATCAAATTCCCTGCTACCCATTGAGGGCCGCTTTTTTTCTTTTCGGAGTTTAGAGCAGTTTCCGGTTTTACTTCTCCCTTCTCTATAAGCTCAGCCCAGCCTTTATATATCTCAACCGTAATATTATCTCCCACCTTTATCCCTTCTAACTGATCTGTGGTAGCTGAAATATTATATGCTTCGCCATCAGCTAATTTTAGGCTAATCAGCGCTCCGTCCTGGTCTTCATATATTGAAGCTACTTCACCGCT
>Ga0209633_10001715_pt1 | contig 22053 bp, 13 predicted proteins | sample Cruoilmetagenom1_FD_187290 | JGI IMG/M metagenome (GOLD analysis project Ga0209633, IMG submission 187290) | Oil polluted marine microbial communities from Coal Oil Point, Santa Barbara, California, USA - Sample 1 (SPAdes) (version 2) | ecosystem: Environmental > Aquatic > Marine > Oil seeps ... | reverse complement strand
TTCAAGTACTGGTCAAGGCTTCGACATTGCTAATCCAATTAGTCAAAACTTAATTAACCTGACTGATTCTAAGCAATTGGTTAAATATATTATTACTCCTTGGACAGTAAATGCATCGAATAATAATGAGTGTAGCGATAATAACGAAATAATTACTGTTGATATTTGGATTAATCCTACACCACGTGTGTATGTTTCTGTGTTAGAGGATACAATCTGTAACGATATGTATAACCAAATTACATTAACAACGCCAAGTATATTAACAACGGGAATGGTTACATTTGATTATACATCAATAGAAGATGTTGGAATAACAGGTAACAGTGCAGCTAATGGATTAATAAATAACAGTATCATATCTGATTCATTACATAATGCAAGTGCATGGCCTGCCGAACCATTAGTTGTTCGATATGTAGTAATACCAAAAGGAACAGCAATAGGATGTGTCGATGGACCTATAATAACAGATTCAGTAACAGTTCATCCTACGCCAGATAAAGAATTTGTAAATGTCGATAGTGTACATTGTTATTTACAATCAAATGGATCTGCAACAATACGAGCTAAAAATACAATCGACATATTTACGTATCAATGGAACGATTTATTAGCTCAAACAGATTCAACAGTTACCGGATTATCTAAGGGCGAATATATTGTAACAATTACCGATAATCAAGGATGTATAACAAGCGACACGGTATTAATAGAAGAACCAAACGAATTGTTTGTTGGTCTAGATAGCTTATATAATGTTTCTTGTTTTGGCGATGGTGATGGTTATATATCTGTTAATCCGATTGGAGGTAATGGGACATATTCTTATACCTGGAACGGGGAGGTTAAAACATATTATATCGAGAATTTAAGTGGTGGCGATTACGATCTTCACCTTGAAGATCGTAGAGCTTGTTTTAAAGATACGACAATAATAATTGATGAACCTGGTCAACCAACTATTGGTATAGATAAGAGTAACATTACCTGTTTTGATGCAAAAGATGGATGGATAGAGATTACTAGTTCTGCAACAGCATTCGAATGGGATAATGGAGAAACTACAAAACGAATTGAAAATCTGGAAGCAGGAGATTATACCGTTGTAGTTACCTTTGGTGATAACTGTAAATCATCAACAGGAGAAACTATATCAGAACCTGATGCTTTAGTTTCCGATATTATAAGTAATAGAATTATTTGTGCAGGAGACGAAAATGGTTCTCTCGATATTACTGTTGATGGTGGTAATAATATTCAACCATATACCTATAATTGGTTTACACCCGATGGAACAGGATTAATTGTTACAGATGAAGATCAAACAGGATTAAGTGGAGGTAATTATTATGTTACTGTAAGTGATTATAGGAATTGTACTGTTCTCGACACTGCATTTGTGGGTGAGCCTCCGTTATTTACAAACACAATCGATTTTAAAAATAGTTTGTGTTATGGAGATTCTAATGGTTGGATTTCTGTTGAAACAAGTGGTGGAAATGGGAACGACTATACTTATATCTGGACAAACATGAGTGGAGATAGCTTCGCCGACACTTCATATATTGGGAATCTGAATGCCGATGAGTATTACATATTGGTAAAAGATACTGCACTTTGTGAGAAATACGATACCATTCAGGTAAGCGAGCCCGATTTATTAGAAACCGATATTACGTTTACCAATTCAAGCTGTTTTGGCTATAGCGATGGAACAGCTAAAATAACTATATCAGGAGGGAATGGGGGTTATATAATTGATTGGTCGAACGGAGACAATACAGATTCAATTTCGGGCCTTAATAATGGTTCGTATACTGTTACAGTAAGCGATTCCGAAAATTGTGTAACTACAAATACATTTAATGTTTCGGAGCCTGAAAAAATTGATCCGAATATGACTTATAGCAATATTTCTTGTTTCGGATACAATAATGGAACAATAGAATTTAATCCGACAGGAGGTATACAGCCATATCAATATAATTGGAGTCACAACACATTGTTTGGAGGTTCCGCAGCAAACAATCTCGATCCCGGAAATTATAGTGTTACGGTAATTGATGTAAATAATTGTGTTGATGAAAATACTGTGGAATTAACACAACCTGATCCATTAGAAGTAATTGTTTCTAAAGAAGATATTACCTGTTATAGTTATGATGATGGAAGTATAGAATTGTCTTTAACTGGTGGTACTCCAGATTATAATTATTTATGGTCTAATGGAGTTACTGATCCTTTGGCACAAATGCTTTCTGATGGAGATTACTCAATTTTAATAACAGATCAAAACGAGTGTGAGCTGGATACAGTTGTAGAAATTAATGAACCTGAACAATTAATTATTACTCCAACAATTCGACGACCTACATGTCCGGATATTCAGAATGGATATATTGAGCTTAATTTAGAAGGTGGTATTGAGCCTTATTCAATTTATTGGGACGATGGTGGTTCAGAAGAAAACCTGTATGATATTCGTTCTGGTATTTATGAATTATATGTAAATGATTTTAATTTATGTGAAATCGACACATCATTTGTTGTTCGAAGTATTCATGATTTCTGTATAGATATTCCGACTGCGATTTCGCCTAATGGAGACTCGTATAACGAACGTTGGGAAATTGATATGGGAGGTTTGTATCCAAATTGCGAAGTAGAAATATTCGATCGTTGGGGTAAACGTATATTCTTCTCGAAAGGATACGAAGAATCGCAATATTGGGACGGAACACATAATGGTAAAGAATTACCTATGGATTCATATTATTATATAATAAATCTTAGAAATGGATCGGAAAGATTATCCGGATTAATTACATTAATAAGATAATCATTAAAAAAACACAAAAGGATATATTAATATTTTTAGAACCTTTTTGAATTATACCGTATAAGTATTAAATTGTAACTGAAAAACCCTAAAATTATGAAAATGCTAAAATCTACTTTTCTTTTCTTATTGGTCTTATTTTTTATTTCTAATGCAGCATTAGCTCAGGAACAATTAAATCATAAAAAAAAGATGTATAGATCACCAGAAGGGAAATTATATATAAATAAGGATCTTCCAATTTATTTTAGAATAGCAATTTCTGGCGACGACGGAGCTGATTCATACCTTTTAAATCCGGCTGAAGATTCAAAGAAGTACGCAAATCCAATGTATCTCGATACCGAAGGTTACAATACATTTAGATCACCATATAAAGTAGATACGGTTACAAAGAAAACAGTATATCCACGCGAAGACATTATTTATGAGGTTTATGCAGATAGTAGAGCGCCAATAACAAAATTTACTTTCGACAATAAAAAATACTATAAGAATAGTAATGTTTATTATTTCGGAGAAATAATGGATATAAAGTTCAATGCTACTGATGCAATGTCGGGTGTTGAAACTACTTACTATTCAATAAATGGAACCGCATTTTCGAAGTTAACCAGAGAAATAAAACTCGATAAAGAAATTTTATATGAAATTAAATATTACTCGGTTGATTACGTTGGAAATACTGAAAAAGTAAAAGTAATTAATGTAAAAATTGATATTACAAAACCAACAACTAAATTATCTGTCGATACCGATATTCATAATAATATTATATCGCCAAGATCAAAATTTGTGTTAGATGCCTCCGATGAAAATTCAAAAGTGAAAAAAACCGTTTTCTCTATAAATGGAGGTACTTGGTATAATTATAACAGACCTGTTGTTATTTCTGGTTTAAAGGAAGGCGATCATAAAGTATCATATTATTCTATTGATAATGCAGGAAACAAAGAAGCTTCGAATGAGTATGCTTTTTATCTCGACAAATCGGCTCCCATGGTAGTAGACGAACTTATAGGTAATACCTTTGTTGCAAATGGAAGAGAATATTCATCGGGACGAAGTAAAGTGAAACTTACTGCAATGGATAATAAAGCAGGTGTTAAAGAGATACGATATTCTATTAACAATGGTGAATTTATTGAGTATACTAAGCCATTTTATTTAGATAAATCAGGTAAACTCAAGATTCAAACATTTGTAACCGATAATGTGAATAATCAGAATATATCGACAATTATGACGAATAAATCTAATATTTCTTATGTTGATTTATCGGGACCAACCCTAGGACATCGTTTTATTGGAGCAAATTTTGCGTCGAAGGATACGGTTTATATTACAGAAAATACCAAAATAAGTCTTGCTGCTAACGACGATGCTTCGGGATTTAAACGTATGGAGTACTCTTTAGACAATGGCGAAATAATCGATTATGAAGCTCCATTTAAAATTGGAAAAGAAGGAGTTCATGATATTACATACTCGGGTTATGATTTTGTCGATAATTCAAGTTCACTTAGTTTTACATGCGTTGAAGATAATTCGGGACCTGAGATTTACTATCGATTTAGTATTCTATCTAATAAATCAAAAATAATTGATGGTAAAAGCTACGAAGTTTTCCCTAGTCACGTTGTATTATTTTTATCATCAACAGATTCTTCTGTTGGATTCGAAAAAATTTCATATTCAACAAATGGAACCCCATATAAGCCATACACGAGTTTAATAAAGGGATTCGCTAAAGAAAAATTATATACCGTAAAAGTTAAGTCGGTTGATAAGTTGGGTAACTTAAGCGAGAAAATCATTGAATTTTATATTGAATAAATCATTGTAAGGATCAATCTATGATCAAAAAAACGTTGTTAATTCTTTTTCTGTTTATAGTTTTTGAGCCTGTTTTTGCTCAAAATTTAGACTCGGTTGCTTTAAATACTTTTAAAGAGTATGAAAGTGCTGTAGAAAAATATAAACAAAATGATAATCCAATTCAGCAAGCTAATTTTTTGAATAAGATTGGATACTTGTTTTGGGAAAATGAGATTTATAGTGATGCAATAGCTTATTTCTCAAAATCGCTTGAGATAAATATTAAAATTAATAACAAGAATGCTGTAAAAGAATTAAATTACAATATTGGATTAATAAATTCCGATCAAGAAAAATATCAACTTGCGTTAGTTAGGTTTGAAAAGGGCCTAAAAATATCAAAACAATTAAATCAAAAAGAAGGTATTTATAGTGGATTAATTAATAAGGCAAGTGCACTAAAAAACCTAGGACAAAATGTCGAAGCTGTTGCAGTTCTTCTAAATGCTTTGGAATATGCTCAAGAACTAAATAGTTTAAAGCTCATTCGAACATGTTATGGGATGTTATCAGAAAATTATGAGATACTTGACGATTCCGAGAACACAATGAAATATTTTGAGCTATTTGCATCAGTTGATAAACACCTGAAATCAGAGCAAATAAAAGATATAGAAAAGCGAAGTAAAGAGAGTATTCAATCTGCGCAAAGCGATAAAATAAAATCTCAGCAAGCCTTATCAGAAAAATCTGATGAGCTTAATGAAACAAAACAAACCCTAAAGGAAACAGAAGAAATAACAAAACAACAACAACTACAACTAGATTTAAAAGAGCTGGCTATTCGAGAAAAGGAAGTTCAACTTAAAAATGAAAAGTTAATTCGTTATGGTGTTTCTATAATTTTTATTGCAATCTTATTAATTACAATCCTGGTTTACAGACAATACAAACAAAATAAAAGAAAAAACAAGCAATTAGCTGAGCAAAATTTTCAAATTAATCACCATAAAGAAGAGCTAGAAGCACAACGGGATTTAGCACATAAACAGAAAAATGCAATAACTGATAGTATTAGATATGCACAAAGAATACAATCTGCCTTATTGCCACCCGAATCTTATATAAAACGGAATTTGCCAGGTCATTTTATTCTTTACAAACCACGCGATATTGTTAGTGGCGATTTTTATTGGATGATGACCAAAGATGATAAGATTATTGTTGCAGCAGCAGATTGCACAGGACATGGAGTGCCAGGAGCTTTTATGAGTATGTTAGGTATTGCATTTTTAAATGAGATTTTGACAAAAATTATTGAAAACAAGCACGTATATTCATTACAGGCAAACGAAATTTTAAATCAACTTAGAACTTATATTATAGAGTCGCTTCATCAAACGGGAGAACAAAATGAGTCGAAAGACGGAATTGATATGGCTTTGTGTATTATCGATCCTGAGAATCATAAATTACAGTATGCCGGAGCACATAATCCATTATATATAATTCAGAATAATGAGTTAAAAATTATTAAAGGAGATAGAATGCCGGTTGGTATTCATAAGCATGCAAATGTTTCGTTTACAAATCACGAAATTGACATTAACGAAGACGATTTAGTTTATATTTTCTCTGATGGATATTACGATCAAATAGGAGGTCCGCAGAAAAGAAAATATATGTCGAAGAACTTCCAGAAATTAATATTAGATAATTATAACAGACCATTATCAAAGCAAAAGGAAATTTTAAATAATACAATAGAAGAGTGGAAAGGAGAAGGATTCCAGCTCGATGACATTCTTGTGATTGGAATAAAGCTTGAAGTTCAAAAGAAAAAGCAAAAAGAGAAAGAAGAATATAATTGGGAAGATAAGGTTATTTTAATAGCAGAAGATACAGAAATGAATTATATCTTTTTAGTGGAAGCTTTAAAGCCTACTAAAGTGAAAATATTAAGAGCAAAGGATGGAGAAGAAGCTGTATCGGTATTTAATGAAGCAGAAAAGGTAGATTTAATTTTGATGGATATTAATATGCCAAAATTAGATGGCTTTGAAACAACACAGCAAATAAAACAGATTAATCCAAAAGTGCCAATTATTGCTCAAACAGCCCTAAATATAGATGATGCAAAAGATAGAGCAAAAGAAGTAGGCTGCGATGATTTTATCCTAAAACCAATTAGATTAAAATATTTTCTTACTAAGATTGATTCATTTTTTAACTAACTTTTATTATGGAACCATTAATAATTGCAGCATCGGATGAAACCCCAGGTATAAATTTTGACAAAGATCTTGGAAAATTTTTAATGTTCGGAAAATCTTTTCCCGAAGAAGTAATGCGTTTTTTCGATCCTATATTATTCTGGTTACAAGAGTATGAGGAGAATCCTAACGAAGAAACAAAATTCGAAATCCGCTTAGAATATTTTAATTCGGCTACATCAACCATGCTACTTGAGGTAATTTATTGTTTAGATCGAATTATAAAAGATAAAGGGAAGAAAGTAACTATAATCTGGAATTATTTAGAAGATGATGATGATATGTTGGAAGTAGGGAAAGAATATGCTGAGATGGTTGAAATACCCTTCGAATTTTATGAAATAGCAGATTATTAAACGTTTTATTTATTGCTAATTGTTAGTATAAGATAAGTAAAGCGTTTTATTCCAAAAATTAAGTGTAAAAAACCAATCAAGATTTAATAGAAAAAGGTCGACTTATTGTCGACCTTTTTGCTCCCCCTCTAGGACTTGAACCTAGGACCCCCTGATTAACAGTCAGGTGCTCTAACCAACTGAGCTAAGGAGGAATTTTATACACTTGTTTTGTGTTTTGCGATGCCAAAAGTAAGTGCTTTTATTGTATTATACAATACTTACTTAATAATTTTTTTAATTTTTTCAAAGATTTGACATATAGTACTGAAAATCAGAATTAAAAAACTTTAATTATCACTTATTTTTAGTGCTAAATCAATAAATTTATACAAATCAATCGGGTGATGATTGAGCTTCTCTTTATCTCTTTTGTGACCAAGACGCACAATTACCATATTTTTTTCCGGAATACTTATAATATATTGTCCCAGGATTCCGCGCGCATAATATAAATTCATGTCTTTGTAATTACAAATCCACCACTGAAAACCATAAAAATCTACAGCTTTATTATTCTTATCTTTAATATTCGAAGCAGCTGTTAAAGATTCCTGTAAATATGATTCGGAGATAATTCTTTTACCATTCCATGATCCTTTATTTAATATCAATTGACCTATTCTTGCAAAATCACGTGCATTTGAGTTAAAGCAGCAAAAGGCTTTTTCATCTCCATTTTTCTGATCTAAACTCCAGCTTGCAGTATTTTTTGCTCCAAGTGGGTTCCACAGTTTTTCCGATGCGTATTGACTTAATGATTTATTAGTAACTCTTTTTAAAATTATACTTAATAGTTGCGGGTTTGCAGTAATATACTTAAACCTAGTTGCCGGTTTTTGCTTTGATTTAGCTCTTAAAACAAGCTCGTTTAGATTATGACCATAGTATGCCTTTGTTGTAACCGAAAAGGGATTAAAATAGCTCTCGTTCCATTCTAAACCTGAACTCATAGTTAGTAAATCGCGAATGCTTATTTGATATTTCTTATTCTTGAATTCAGGAATGTATTTTGACACAGGATCGTCTACTGAAGATATTAAACCTTCGTTAATAGCAATTCCTATTAATAAGCTAACAATACTTTTAGCCATCGAAAACGAACTGGAATAAGAATCGGGTGAATATGTATCCCAATAAGTTTCAAATACAATATTTGTATCTTTAATTACTAAATAAGCTATAGACTGGTATTTTGCATGTAAAATAGAATCGTCCTTTGTAAATTTATAGTTATTGTAATTTTCTGATGTAGCCCATTGTTGGTAATTTCCTGCTTGAACAGTTCTATTTTCGAAAATCTCAAAGTCATTTATTCCGGCCGTAGTGTATCTTAATGCATTTCTTAAATATGGATTGGGCTGGAATAGTAACATAAGAAAAGTTAATATAATAATTCCAGGTAGATAAAATTTGAGTATTTTTTTCACCGTAAAAGTTTTTTATTAATAAGGTACAATATAATCAATTATCCTGTAGGAGACAATTTGGCAAATTGTTTATTTATAATTGATAATAGAGCTTTAGGTTTCACCGGTTTAATTAAATAATCGTTCATCCCGGCAGCAATACCTTCATCAATGTCGGTAGGCATAGCATATGCCGATTGAGATATTATTGGAATATTTTTATTGATTTTTTTAATTCGCCGGGTAGCTTCGTAGCCATCCATTTCGGGCATTTTAATATCCATAATAATAATATCGATTTTTTTATTTTCTCGAACAGCTTCAACAGCTTCGATACCATTAATTGCTTTTAATATGCGGGCTTTCGTAATTTTTAATACTTCTTCAATATATATGTAATTTGCAGGCTCGTCTTCGGCAACCAAAATTATTTTATCTTCCCAATTATATTTGTCAGGTGTAATTAATAAAATTGATTCAGGCATTGATATTTCAACTTTGTCGAAAGGGATAGTAAAATAGAATGTTGATCCAATATCTGGAGCCGATTCTACCCAAATTTTTCCACCAAGAAGATGAACTAAACTTTTACTAATTGCAAGTCCTAAACCTGCACCTCGGTATAATCGCGAAGAGTCATCTTCAATTTTTGTAAAACGTTCAAATACAAGATCTTTTTTATCAATATCCATACCAACTCCGGTATCTTTAACATAAAATAGAAGTTCTTTATCATTCTGTATTTCGTAGCCAAACTCAATAAAACCATCTTCGGTAAACTTAAGTGCGTTACCAATTAAATTAGTTATTACTTGATTTAATCGCAGGGGATCTGTTTTTATTACAATATTCTGTTCCTTGGCGTTATCGTTTAAGCGAATGTCAATTTTTTCTTTTTCTTTTTGTTTACTTATTTCTATAAAAGATTGACGAATTTCTTTTAGAGTAACATTTAGAGCACAATCTTTTCTCATAATTTTGATTTGATTGGCTTCAATTTTAGATATGTCAATAATGTCATCAATTAGTTGTAATAGATTGTTCCCACTATTATTTATTAGCTTAATAAAGTTTTCTTTTTCTTCTGGAGTAATTTCAGAATCGGGCATTGTAAGTAATTCAGTAAATCCAAGGATGGCATTCATTGGAGTTCTTATCTCGTGCGACATATTTGCTAAAAATGCAGATTTTAAATGATCGCTTTCTTCTGCTTTTTCTTTTGCTTTAACTAAGTTTTGTTCTGCAATATCACGCGCTTCTTCTCTGTTAAGAATTTGCTTAAGCATGTTATTAAAACCATCATATAGAACTCCAATTTCGTCGTTGCTTTTTCTTTTTATTTGCACTGAGTAATCTCCTTCTCCTGAAATTTTACGGGTCAATTGAGCTAGTTCTAATATAGGTTTTGATATTGGTTTTTGAAATCGATTAGCAAGTAAGAATGATAAAACAATCATACCTAAAACTATTCCTATAATTATATAAATATAATCTTGAATTTTAGTTTTTAATAGGCTTGTATCTAAATTAATAATAATAATACCATACTTAAATCCATTGTAAATAATAGGATGTTCTATCACTAATGATTTGTCTAAAAATGTAGAATTGGAAGTTTCAAGTTCGTCTGGTTTTTCGTATAATGGGGGTGTAAAAACATCATCGGTGCGTTTGTACGATGCAAATAAAATACCATTTCTATCATAAATAATCCCTGAAACAACTCCCGGAATTGTTGAGAGTTTCGATAAAATAGTTTCAGCCCCGGCATTATCATCGAATGTTAAAGGGGCAACACAGTATTCTCCTATAAGTTTTGTGTTCATCAATGCATTTAAATGCATCTCTTTTCTCAAACTTTTAATGTCACTAATCCCAACAATTGTAAATCCAATAATCATTGTTATTGTACTCACAAAAAGAATGGTACTTATTATCTTATTTTTAATTGATATATTTTGAAAAAATGTCATTAATTTTCTTTTACAGGATTAACAATTTTTGCTGAATTCATTAAATAAAAACTCATTTGTATTGGTGAATTTAAAACCGCAGTTTCATTAATCTCAAATTTTAATTTATTTTTTTCTTCAATAAAATTAATAAGAACTCCTTTTTCTGCAAATTTAGGAGATTCGCCTACAGTTAAAACACCAAGTTTTTTTGTAAATGAGATTATATCATTGAGATTCTTTCGTTCCGATTCTGCAATAACTAATATGTGGCAACCTTCTATTTCGTGATAATGTGAAATTTTCTTTATAATTACTTTCTTTTTGTTTATTTTCTGAATAGAATATATTTGTTCAAGATTTTTGTTTAGGGGAGTTTTACCAATCACTCCAATTACAAAAGGTTTATCTGTATTCTTCATTTCACTTTCTACGGGCCATGTTACAAACCTTGAGAATTTCTCTAAATAAACAGCCTTAAGTACATAAATATTGGCTTGTGAAAATCCATTTAGTGAGCATAATAGTAACATTAAAGTTAAGACAAGCTTAAACTTTTTATTGTACCATAGATTATATTTACGTTTGCTTGTTAGCACTAATTTTTATTTGTTATAGTATGCAATTTCTGTATACTCATCATTAATTAAACCCCAAATAACAAAACTTGAATATGGATCACCATTATCATCAAAATTTATTTTCCCGGAAGCTCCATTATAATTTATGTCAAAATCATTCATTAGCAGAACAAACGCCTTGTCATATTCATTAACATTAATAATAACATCGTCTTGATTTGGAGAATTATTTTGTGTTACATTTCTTAATTCTAGTTTTATATTATCTGGCAATACAGATTGTGATTTTAAAATTGCATATGCAATTGAGTACAATGCATCGTAAGCATGCTCAGAATAAGTATTTGGGGTAAACCCAAATTTACTTATGTAATTGTTTTTATAGATCATGTAATTATCGGTACTTGTTGTAGAACTTGAAATCCCGACAATGGTTTTTAAAACTTCAGGTTGTCCATTGGTAAGAAGTTCTTTAGGAAAAGCACCTTCTGTTAAGAATAATGTTGGTTTTTTTTCATATTCTTGATAAAGCGATGAATACCACAAATCTTGAGTGATTTTGCCTATTTCTTCTTCAAATACAGGTGCAAATATTATATCAGGTTCAGATGTAAGCAAGGAATTTATTTCAACGTCGTAGTTATAATTTGTTACGTCAACATTTGTAGGATAATATGATTTAGCAACAATCTCTCCACCAAGTGATTCAAATTTTTCTTGAATAATATTGGCCATTGAATTTCCAAAATTATCGTTTCTATAAAGAATCGCACCTCTTTTAAAATTAAGTGAATCAATTGCGTAATCTGCCATAATACGTCCACTAAAAGCATCGGACGGACATGTTCTCCAAATTAAATCTTTGTCTTGCAGGTTAGAAATTAATGGAATGGTAGCCGAATATGTTATCATTAAAATATCATTTTCAATACAAGCCTCAGCCATTTCCACTGCAACAGCCGAAATGGTTGGTCCAATAATGATTTGAACATCTTCTTTAATTAATTCATTAACAACATTAATTCCCGATTGTGCAATACCTTCAGAATCTTTAAATATGAGTTTTATTTTTCGTTTTTCCCCATTCAGTTCAATTCCTCCTTTGGAGTTGATTTCGTCTGTGGCCATTTTTATACCAAAAAAAATATTTTCTGCTATTTCTCTTCCAATTAATACATCACCAACAACACCAATTTTAATAGGGTTTTTATATTGAGGGTGGTTGTAATTTTCTTCTAACTGTTCGCATCCTTCTATATTAAGTAAAGTAAGTGTAACGATTAATATTATATAGATATGTTTTATTCTTATTTCCATGCTCTAAATTGTTTGAGTAAATTTAAAATAAAACGTACGACCTAATCCTGGAATATCATAATCTTTAAAACCAGGGTAGTTATAATCAGTGTTTAAAACATTCTTAATTTTCAAGCTAAATCGCGTTTTACTATTTTTAACGATTTCTAAATCTGTTGATGAAATCATTACATCAAAAATTAAGTACGGATCAATTTCATATCTGTTAATTGAATATCCAATAGGATCATAAATAAAATTATTTTGATCACTAGCAATTCTTGAACTAATGTATTTTCCTTCAATATTTATATTTGTAAAAAAACGGGGCAAATGTAAAATATTCCCAAATTTGATCATATGATTTGGGTATAAGGCAGTTTTTATCCTAATTTCATCAAGTAATGGTTCTGTTTTCTCAAGAATACTTCTTTCGTACGAGTAATTAATATACGCAGAGTTGTTTCCAATGTTTGCATTAAATTCGGCTTCAATCCCGGCTGAGTAAATATTTGAAACATTTTCGGCTGTAATATTTGAAACATCTCCATAAGGTAATAGGTACTCAATTTTATCGTCTATTTCTGTATAATATAAATTTGTGTTAAAATTAATTCCTTTGAAAAGCTCACCTATTATTGCCCATTCTAAAGTTTTAGCACGTTCGGGTTTTAAATTAGGATTTCCAACAATTCCACCGGGAGAAATGTAGTTTGAGTATAGTTGAACAGATGATGGGGCGTTAAATGATGTTCCATACATTATTTTTGTACTTAGTCTGTTTGCAATATTGTATACGGCAGCTAGCCTGTAGTTTAGAACATCACCATATATGTTATGATAATCAAATCGATATCCTGCAGTTAGCGTTAGTTTTTTTAAGTAATTTATGGTGAAAAATTCGCCTGCATTAAGAATCATTTGTATATAAATACCAAGATTATTGAAATTGCTTAAGCCATCTGTCCCACCAGCATTAAGAGTTTTAAGTCCTGCGCTATTTACAGTATAGTATTTTTGATGATCATGAATATCTGTTGTATAATCTAATCCTATCGATAAATTATTAATCTCATCGAAATTATATGTCGCGTGTAGTCCTAAATCATAACTTGCATAACTTACTTTTCTTTCTATCCATTCTGTTCTATCCAAATCCGTATCCAGTGTTTCGTTTTTTATAGGTTTTCCGGTCGAATGTGCAAAAGAGATATCTGTTTGCAGGGTTCCTAAAAAAACATTTGAGTATGTTAATCTCTCGTATGCGTTAAATAATCGGATTTTATTGTTATGTGTTAAGGTTCCCCAATCAATAAATTCGGATGAAGAATTTATCGATTGTTGATTGAAATCAAATGTAAATGTTCCCGAAGAATCTGTATTGTATTTAAGTTTTAAATAAACTGCTAAAGGATTAGATTCATTAGCTATCGAAATATCATCTTTATTGTATAGAATACTTCCGGGAACATTGCTTGGAGTAATTCCTGAATAATCGAGTTGAGAGTACGAACTTGAGAATATAATATCTAGATTTTTATAGCTTCCTCCCCAAATTGTACTAATGTTGTAGCTTGAATTATCATTAATATTTCCTAAATAATGTGTTATTGAATTCTCAACATCAGCTCCTTTCTTAGTTATAATATTTATTACTCCAAGAAAAGCATTTTTCCCATAAATAGCAGAATTAGGTCCTCTTATAACTTCAATTTTATCAATAACATCTAAAGGAATTAACGAAGGATCTAAAAAATTATCCGAACTTGAACGAAACGAAACATTTTGTCCATCAATCATTACTTTAACTAATCTCGACCAACTGCGTAATCCTCCATTTATACCTCTAATTCCCATGTTAGGTTGAAAGTAATCGGTAATTATATCTAATCCGGCAACACTATTTAATGCTTCTGCAACACTGGCATAGCCACGATCTTTAATTTGTGTTTGAGTAATTACTGAAACTACAGAAGGTGCATCTGTAATATTTTGATTTTGTCGCGAAGCAGAAACTATTTCTACCTCCATTAAGTCTTCTAGCGAAAGAGCAAACAGAGCGTTTGCAGAGCTATCTGTTTCTTGCGCTTTAGCTATTCTAATGCTGGAAGAAACGAATGTAAAAATAAAAATTGTAAGGTATAAAATATAAGTTCTCACGACTGTAATTTTTATGCGAAAATAGTTACCTAATATATGAAAAAATAGTTTAAATACTTGAGGAAACTTTACTTTTTTAATCCTTCAGTACAATTACAACATATTGAGTGTTGCTTTCTATTTTGTAATATGTTTTTCCGAAATTTATTATACGCATATGAGTTCCATAAATTAAACGAAGTTTTATCTAGGATGTTTCCTATTTTATATAGATTTTCTTTATCAAAACAACAAGGTAAAACTGTTCCGTTCCAGGTAAAAAGCATTGTGTTCCATATTCTAAAACATCGATTTTTTAAACTACTCTTTATTAACGTTTTGTGTGGGGCTGTTTTATAGCGTGAATATTTATTATTCTCGGGGATTAAATACATATTATCCGTTGAAGTAATTTGAGCTGATTTCAATTCGAGTTTGTCAATATTTAAATTTTTACAATATGTTTTAATTTGATCTAGTTCTTTTTCGTTATGCTTAAATACTAAAAACTGAATGGTAATTTTTGGATAGCCCGACAAGGATTCTTGTTTTGCTTCTATAAGATTTTGAATACCTGTTAAAACAGTATTTAAATGACCGCCTACTCTATATTTTTCATAGCTTTCTTGTGATAATCCATCTAAGGAAACGATTATTTTTTTTAATCCAGATGAAACAATTGCTTCACAGTTTTGCTTTGATAAAAAATGCCCATTTGTCGAAAGGCTGGTATATATTCTTTTATCATCAGAATATTTTATCATTTTAAATAGATCGGAATTTAAAAAAGGTTCACCTTGAAAATATAACATTTGATAAACGATATACTTTCTTAAAGGATCAATTATTTTTGTATAATTTTCAAATGTCATTTTACCTTTTTCAACAAGGGAAGTTTTATTTCCTGTCGGGCATTCTAAACAATTCAAATTGCATTGGTTTGTGGGTTCCGTAGTTAATGAATAAGGGTATCCAAAAACAAATACTTTTTTAAATAGTATAGATAATATATATCCAGTGTAAACGCGGGCTATATTAATTAGTTTTAAAAAGCTTATATATTTCAGTAAATCCATAAACAGAAAAAGTCTGTCCAAAAAGTCCTATGATGTCATCTTCGACTTGATCGGAGATCTCATAATTAAGTGCAGTGCATTTATTTACGAGATTCCCATTTTCATGGGAATGACAAGTTTTTTTACTTTTTGGACAGGCTCTAAATAAGTATTTCTTTTAATTTGATTCTAATATTTGGAACAGCTCATCGAGTTTTGGTGTCAATATTATTTCTGTTCTTCTGTTTTTCTTTCTTGCATCTGGAGCCTTAGAATCAATTACTGGAAGATATTTACTTCTTCCAGCAGCACTAATTCTATTTCCTTGTATTTTTGAATTCGACATTAAAATTCGAACAATAGCGGTTGCTCTTTTAACACTTAAATCCCAATTGTCTTTAATTGTTGTGCTCGAAATATATGGAACATCATCTGTATGTCCTTCTACCATAATATTAATATCGGGGTTAACAGCTAGCACTTCAGCTAATTTTTTAATCGCACTTATTCCTTTAGGATCAACATTTGTACTCCCAGATTTAAAAAGTAGTTCTTCGTCAAGCGAAACGTAAACTTTTCCATTTTTCATATCAACAGCAAGTCCCATATCTGCAAATCCCAAAAGTGCTCTAGATACTTTTTCTTTTAATACATTTACAACAGAATCTTTTTTACTTAAAATTCCTTCTAACTCAACTAAGCGATTATTTTTTTCTTCTAATTCAGTTTTATATTTATCTAACTTATATTGTTCGGCCCGTAAATTATCTTCAAGCTTTCTAAGTTGATCTTCTTTTTCAATATTCCCAGATTGTGTTACTTGTAATTCCTGTAATAATTTTTTCGTTTCAGATATATTTCCAGATAACAACTGCTCTTGTGCTGTTTGTATGTCGGTATATTGTCTGTTAAGTTTATCGTATTTAATATCTAGTGAATGCAGTTTGTTTTCTCTTTCCAGACTATCGGAATGCATACCTTTTATTTTATCATTTAAAATATTTAGTTGTGATTTTAGTTCTGTGCCAGAGATATTTAGCTTTTTATTTTCATTTTTTGTAAGCTCAAGTTCTTCTTCACATTGATTACTTTTTATTTGTAAGTCATCGAACTGTTTTGTAGGGACACAGCTACCTAGAATTATTATCATAAGTATAAAAGGAAGGAAGTTTTTGATTTTTAATGACATATTAACTATTTTAAGTTTTAATTATTAAATATAAGAAAATTAGTATAAAGCAAAGATATAAAATATGAATAGCTTTGTTGCGTTATAACAAAGTAAAAAATATCATATCTTTGCCACAATTATTTGTACTACATGCCGTCGGAATTATTAAATAAAATATTATTTCCTGAGGATCTAAAAAAATTAGATCTTGCAGATTTACCTAAGATTAGCAATGAACTTAGGCAATTTATTATTGATATTGTTTCAACACATCCGGGACATTTTGGCGCAAGTTTAGGAGTAATAGAGCTTACTGTTGCATTACATTATGTGTTTGATACTCCAAAAGATAAAATTGTTTGGGATGTTGGACATCAAGCTTATGGGCATAAGATACTTACCGGACGGCGAGAAACATTTTATACAAATAGAAAATATAAAGGTTTAAGTGGCTTTCCAAATCCTATGGAAAGTGAATACGATGCATTTGGGGTTGGTCATTCTTCAACATCTATTTCTGCTGCATTGGGAATTGCATGTGCTGCAGGTTTTAATAAAGAAGAAAAACAAGTCGTTGCGGTTATTGGCGACGGTTCTATGACAGCAGGATTGGCTTTCGAAGGTTTAAATCATGCAGGAATTGAAAACACAAATTTGTTAGTTATTCTGAACGATAACAACATGGCAATTGACCCAAATGTTGGAGCTTTAAAAGAATATTTACTCGATATTACGACATCGAAAACATATAATAAGTTTAAAGATGATGTTTGGAATTTACTTGGATATTTAAATAAGCTTGGACATAATTATAGAAAGCTGGCGCAACAAATTGATAATGCTATAAAGTCGTTCTTACTTAAACAGAGTAATTTATTCGAAGCGTTAAATTTTAGATATTTTGGACCCGTTGATGGTCACGATGTTGTTTATTTAGCTAAAATATTAAATGATTTAAAAGATATTAAAGGACCTAAATTACTTCATGTAGTTACGCAAAAAGGAAAAGGCTTTAAGCAAGCCGAGTTAAATCAAACTACATGGCATGCTCCTGGGAAATTCGATAAAGAAACAGGAGAGATCTTAAAGATTAAATCTGATAAAATATCAGCTCCTAAATATCAAGAAGTTTTTGGACAAACGATAGTTGAGCTTGCAAAAAAGAATGAAAAAATTGTTGGTATAACACCAGCAATGCCAACAGGATGTTCTTTAAATATAATGATGGAAGAAATGCCTGAACGCACATTTGATGTGGGTATAGCAGAGCAACATGCGGTTACTTTTTCTGCAGGTTTAGCTATTGAAGGTATGTTGCCATTTTGCAACATTTACTCGTCGTTTATGCAACGTGCTTACGATCAGGTTATTCATGATGTGGCATTGCAGAATTTAAATGTGGTTTTTTGTTTGGATCGTGGTGGCTTGGTTGGAGAAGATGGTTCAACGCATCATGGTGTTTATGATTTATCGTTTTTCAGAAATGTTCCGAACCTGATTGTTTCTGCACCAATGAACGAAGAAGAACTTCGTAATCTGATGTATACTTCGCAGCTTAAAGATAAGGGGCCTTTTTCAATTCGATATCCGCGAGGTAAAGGTGTAATGCCAGAATGGAAAAAAGATTTTAAAGAAATCCCGATAGGTAAAGGACGAAAGATAAGAGAAGGAAAAGATATTGCGATATTATCAATAGGGCATGTTGGAAACTTTGTTGTGGAAGCAGCAAAAGAATTGGCAAAAAAGAGGATAGATATTGCACATTACGATATGCGATTTGTAAAACCTATTGATGAAGAAATTTTACATGAAGTGGGTAGAAATTTTAAATTGATTATTACAATTGAAGACGGAACTATTGTTGGTGGATTTGGAAGTGCAGTGCTTGAGTTTATGAGTGATAATAATTATTCACCTGTAGTGAAAAGGTTGGGAGTTCCCGATAGATTTATTGAACATGGAACACCCCAAGAGTTGCAGAAGGAATGTGGTTTTGACGTTGAAGGAATAATTAAGACGGCAAAATATTTGGTTAAACCTAACTTATTATCAAACGTTGGGTAGTTTTTATGGTTCAAAAGTTTGTGTATCTAAAACTATTCTATATTTTTGCATCTTTAAGTTTATTAATAAGCCTGGATGGCGGAATTGGTAGACGCGCTGGTCTCAAACACCAGTGAACGCAAGTTCGTGCCGGTTCGACCCCGGCTCCAGGTACTAAATAATAAAAACCCTCTTTTGGAGGGTTTTTTTTGTATATATTTATACCTTAAAAAATTTAAAGATTATGTATGATAAAAACACCATACATCCTTATAACGAGAAGCAAATAGAATACGATAAGCGTTATTTAGAAATGGCACAAATATGGGCTAAGAATTCATATTGTACCAGACGTCAGGTAGGTGCTTTAATTGTTAAAGGGAAAATGATTATTTCTGATGGATACAATGGAACTCCCTCAGGATTTGAAAATATTTGTGAAGATGAACAAGAAAAAACAAAACCTTACGTTCTTCATGCCGAAGCAAATGCAATAACTAAAGTAGCTAAATCAAACAATAGCTCAGAAGGTTCTACCCTATATGTTACAACATCGCCCTGTATGGAGTGCTCTAAATTAATTATTCAATCCGGAATTAAACGCGTTGTTTTTTGCGATAAATATCATAACGAAGAAGGATTACGTTTGTTAGAAAGAGCTGAAATTGAAATTCATCATTTGAAATTATAATATTATGTCAGGAAAAATAAATAAAATATACTTACCAATCTTTTTTGCACTAGTGCTAATTGCAGGATTTTATCTTGGTAAAGCATTAACAAAAAATCCATATCACGATTACGCACAACTCATGCAGGCAAACAACAAGCTAAGCCGAGTTGCTAGTTACATCGAAAACAGATATGTTGATACCGTATCACGAAGTAAACTTGAAGAAGCTGCAATTCCTGCAATGTTGGAAGAATTAGATCCGCATTCGGTGTATATTCCAGCACGTGAAATGAAATCTGTTAATGAAGATATGCGTGGAAATTTTGAAGGCATTGGAGTGGTTTTTAACCATCAAACTGATACAGCCATCATAATAAGTGTTATTTCTGGTGGACCTTCAGATAAAGTTGGAGTTTTAGCTGGCGATAGAATAATGGAAGTTAACGACTCTTTAATTGCGGGACAAGAAATACCAAGCAATGATATTGTTGGAATGTTAAAAGGTGAAAAAGGAACAAAAGTTAAGATTGGTTTAAAACGTGAGAGTGTTCCTGAATTAATAGAAGTTGAGATAATTAGAGACGAAATCCCATTGTATAGTGTTGATGTTTCGTATATGATCGATGATGAAATTGGTTATATTAAAATTAATCGTTTCGCCGAAACAACTTTTCAAGAATTTGTTAAAGGAGTAGAAAAAATAAAAGATCAGGGTGTAAAGAAATTGATCTTAGATTTAAGGGGTAATACTGGTGGATATATGATTGCAGCTACCAATATTGTCGATCAATTTTTAGAAGCAGGTAAATTAATTGTTTATACAGAAGGAAAAGCCAGCCCACGACAAGATATTTATTCTACAGCAAGAGGAACTTGTAAAGACCTTGACTTGGTAATTTTGCTTGATGAATTTGCAGCATCGGCAAGTGAAATAGTAGCAGGTGCTATTCAAGATAACGATAGGGGAGAAATAATTGGACGAAGGTCATTTGGTAAAGGTTTAGTTCAAGAGCCATATCAGTTATCCGACGGATCTGTAATTCGATTAACCATAGCCAGATATTATACTCCTACTGGAAGAAGTATTCAAAAACATTATGGTAAAGATAAAACAGAATATTACAACGATTTAAACGAAAGGTACAAGAATGGAGAATTCTCGGTTGAAGATAGTATTCATTTTGTTGATTCGTTAAAATACACAACTCCTAAGGGAAACATAGTATATGGTGGTGGAGGTATTATGCCAGATATTTTTGTTCCACTCGATACAAGTGGATATTCAAGATATTATGCTGAAGTTGTTCGAAAAGGTGTATTGTATAATTTTGCTTTTCAATACGTTGATGAACACAGGAGCACATTAATCAAATATAAAGATGCTAAGGCTATTGAAACTTATCTAGAGTCGATAAATATTTTCGATAAGTTTGTTAAGTTTGCTGAAGATAATGAGGTTTTAAAATCAACAAAAGGATTCGAAAAATCTAAACATTTGCTTAGTGTTCAGGTAAAAGCAGCAATTGCAAGAAATTTGATCGATAACGATGGATTTTATCCTATTATACAAGAAGTTGATGTTACTTTAAATAAAGCAATTGAATACTTTAATACAAAAGAGAATTAAACCTTATCATGATATTAAAATCTAAGATTAAAATTTGAATTAAATGAAATAATTTAATTTATGATTTTGGGTTTTTAGGTAAAAGCAGGCATTTTTTAATGCTTGCTTTTTTTTGTATAAAACGTCTGATTTACAAGCAATAAGTGTATGTATGATTTGTATTGTATTATTTTTATAAGGAGATGTGTAATAAATAATTAATCTGCGTGTCAAAACGGCAAAGATTAAAAGTTAATAATGTATCACATAAAATTAAGAATTATGAAAACAATGAAAAAAATTGCAGTATTTACAATGGCAGTAATGCTAATGTCCGGGACAAGTTTATTTGCTCAAAATGGAAGAAATTATTCAAAACAGGGTGAAGGCTATAACCAACAAAACAAAGCTTGTTATAGAATTCCTGATTTAACCGAAGATCAACAAGCAAAAATTGAAGCTTTGCGACTTGATCATTTGAAAGAAATGACAGCCTTAAGAAATCAAACAAACGAATTAAGAGCTAAAAAGCAAACTCTAATGACAACTGATAATACTGATATGAAAGAAATAAATTCAGTAATTGATCAAATGACAGAATTGCAAAACAAGAAAATGAAAGTATCGGCAAAACATCAACAAGATGTTAGAAACTTATTGACCGATGATCAAAAAGTATATTTCGATAGCCATTCACATAGAGGACATAGAAAAGGAAGAGGAATGAGCTCTAGAAAGGGAAATGGACGCGGACAAGGAAATGGACAAGGAACAGGAAATGGAAGAGGAACAGGAAATGG